>ENA-OSEO01000376-OSEO01000376.1-sediment-metagenome-genome-assembly--contig:-NODE-376-length-118028-cov-6.624420_pt1 | contig 118028 bp, 96 predicted proteins | sample MGYA00237883_ERZ534232 | MGnify/ENA metagenome assembly ERZ534232
CTGGCAAACAGCCTGCGAATGCTCTGGTTGGGAGTCTGGATGATCGTCACCGGTCTGCTGCTGGTCATCAGCGGGGCCATGGCCGCGGTGGCCAAGACGGAAGAGCCGCAATAGATGAGATCCGAGAGGCACTTTGGTCGGGCGACGATGTATTGACGGCCACGGAAATGGCCAGCGCGGGTTCGCCTGGCAGTCAATAGTGAGTTGCACGACCTGGCAGTCCTTGCTCCGGTCCGGGCGCATGGACGCTACACTTGGTCATACCCACCCGGGCGACACAAATGAAACGGAATGAGGTTGAGTCATGAAAAAGCTAGAGTACCTGATTATCCCTCTGGCCCTTGTGATGGCCCTTTTGGCGACCAGCCTATCGGTCGCGGTATCGGCAAACACATCAGCCCCTTCCTACGAGCACCCGGTGGGCCTGGCCGTCGCCACGGCGCCACGGCTGGGCACGGCGTCCGGTTTTGGCGTGCTTGCCGGCTCGACGGTGACCAACACCGGCGATACTACCATCAGCGGTGATCTTGGCGTCTCACCAGGAACGGCCATCACCGGCTTTCCTCCTGGGGCCTTTACCGGAACGCTGCACGCTGGCGATGCAGTCGCGCTTCAAGCACAGACCGATGTCACCACGGCGTACAACGCTCTGGCAGGTCAGGCGTGCGGTACCAATCTATCGGGTCAAGACCTGGGCGGCATGACGCTCACGCCGGGCGTGTACTGCTTTGACAGTTCGGCCCAGTTGACCGGCGCGCTCACGCTGAATGCCGTGGGCAATCCCGACGCGGTGTTTGTTTTCAAGATCGGCAGCACGCTCACGACAGCGAGCAACGCGTCGGTCCTCATGACCAATGGCGGGAACCAGTGCAATGTCTACTGGCAGGTCGGGAGTTCTGCTACGCTGGGTACCAACACAGCGTTCGCGGGGAGCATCCTCGCACTGACGAGCATCACGCTAGACACGGGCGCGAACGTGGTCGGGAGGGCCTTGGCACGCAATGGTGCAGTCACTATGGATACCAACGATATCTCGTACCAGCTGTGCTCTTCTGCACCGGTAACCCCGACGGCGGCGCCGACGGACACCGTGAGTCCGACCGAGACGGCGGTCGTCAGCCCCACTGCGGAAATCACCACGAGCCCGACTGAGACGGCGGTCGTCAGCCCCACTGCGGAGGTCACCACGAGCCCGACTGAGACGGCGGTCGTCAGCCCCACTGCGGAGGTCACCACGAGCCCGACTGAGACGGCGGTTGTCAGCCCCACTGCGAAGGTCACCGCGAGTCCGACTGAGACGAGCGCGCCGACCTCGGCACCAACCAGCGCACCCGTCGCGGCACCGGCGGCAGAGACGCCGACATCCGTTTCACTCACACCGACCGCCGAAGCAGTGCAGTCAGAGTTGCCGGCAGCGGGTGTGGCCGGCACAGCAGGTGGCAATCTCGGCGGACTCGTTGCCGGAGTCAGCGTGAGCCTCTCTGCCGTGGCAATCTGGCTTCGCAGAAGGAACCGAGCGTGATCTAGTGGGCCCCGGTGACAGGGTTGGCGCGAGGTCGCATCGCCAGGGTCTGGACAGCAAGCGCAACCGTAACTGATACCGGGATCGAGGCGACAAGAGTGATGGCCAACGACCGCTGTGGTCATCTACACCCGGACTCGAATGGTCAGGAGCCTGGCGGTGCTCAGGTTGAGGCTTCTGACCAGCGTCAAGTAGCGATCATCGATGAGCACGAACGAATATAAAGCAAGGAGATAAGTCAATGCAGAACTACAAAGTAGGAAACGGTCATGCGAACGGGAGTTCCGGGGCATTCTTCGCAGGGTTGGTGGTGGGCGGCCTGCTCGGAGCAGGCTCGATGCTGCTTCTGGCACCGCAATCGGGCAAGGAAACTCGAGGCCAGATCCACGAAGAGAGTATCGAGTTGTTCGGTCAGGTGACCGAGACGGTGGAAGGTGCGCTGAAACAGGCGCGCGGCACAGGCCGGCACATGGCGGCCGACCTTCGGAAGGAAGGCGAGGAACTGCAGAAGCGGGGACGCGCCGCACTCAAGGATCAAGTCGAGATCGCATCTCAGGTGGTCGAGGATGAGAAAAAGGCCGTACAGGAACTCTAGGCCGAACAGGGCCAGAAAGGGGAATCGTGGAGAACAATGTGAAACTTGAGCCGGTCAGGTCCGTTCCTTGGACGAGGCGCCTGGGCTCCTATGCGGCGGTACTCCTTGTGGGTTTTCTGATCGGTTTTGTTCCCATGTGGATCAGAGAGCGCGCAAGCGCCAAAGACATCTCCGAGGCCGCTACCCGCGCCGATCTCACCAGATCGGTGGACGTGCTCGCGGCGGGGATGGTCGAGCAGGATCTGACCAGGGCCGTACTGCAGGCTGCGCTTGCCAGTGCCACCATCGACGCTCAGCGCGGCGACTATGAGTCCGCTCGCCAGTACGCCAGCGACTTTTTCACCGCCCTGCGCGCAGAGGTCGACAAGGGGGAAGGCTCAAGCCTGTCTCCGGCCCAGAGGGATGGCGTGCAGCCGCTGTTCGCGATGCAGGATGAGGTCATCACACTTTTGGCGCGGAATGATCCTGCGGCCGCGGGCCGCTTCTCCGATCTTTACGTATCTTTTCGTGAGTTGATGACCGAGTGAGGACATCTGCTGTGAGCACCTGCTCACATGGTAGCCTGCTCCGCAGCTATAGCTCAGGCACCCTAGACGATTCTCTCTTGGCCTCGGGCTCAGCCAGGAGGCTCCATCCGACGCATCGGGTTGATGCTACTAACAGATCTGCTATTGAAGGAAGAACATGCTCTGGACAATCATCGTTATCCTCGTAATCCTGTGGCTACTGGGCCTCCTTGGCCCTCGAGTGAGTTCCGGCTTTCCAAAGGTGGGAGGCAGCGTCCATGTCCTGATCGTGATCGCCGTGATTCTCCTTATCCTGAACCTGCTTGGCGTCATCTAAGGATGACGGCCGACCCGAGCGCCGCGGCCGACAGTTCCCCGTCTATAGGGCGTGGTCGCTAGTCTACTCGAGGTGCATCATGGGGTCATCTGCCACGCAACCCGGCTGGTCTTGTCGTGGCAGATGACCAGGACCGTGAGCGGGAACACGAGCCCGGGCCACAAGTGAAGGCGGCTCTCGACGTAAGAGTACCAGATGCTGGAGACCAAAGTAGAGCCAGTAGCGGCGACGGCCTTGAGTGCGCGATCACGGCGCATATCGTCTAGTGGACAGCGAGGAGGTTACGGTGAACACAGAGAGCATGACCGAGGCCGTGAGCAAGGCCATCCTGTTGAGAGCGGCACATAACGACGCTCACGGCGAGTGCATCGTCTGGATTCTGTCCGATGGCTCGTTCACTGTCGGGTACGGCACAGAGGGTGCCCCGACGAGAGGGGCTTTGCCGGCCGTTCGCGTCGAAAGCCTGAACAAACTGCTCGGACCGTCTTGGGACGAGGGGCTCAACCGAGGTGACGGCGGCCGTCCACTGGTCACGGAGGATCAGGCACAAAGGTGGGCCGCTGCGTGGGTGAGCGAGAACGGCGCACGCCACATAGATGACGCGATGGAGGAGGGTTGGTAGCTGTCATTGCGCCGGCCGGCAGGACCAGCAAGCGATCAGAGTCGGTGGAAATCCCGGCCCAGGCGAAACAACCAAGCACGAAACAGACGCGTCACTGTTCCTGGTTATGCTTGCACTCACACGTCCGGGCGACAAGTTTTGTCCGAACATAGGCTCCGGAGATCTCGAGCGACCACAAACGCTGGAGAAAGGGACATGATGTCACAACAAGATGCAGGTGGTATTAGCAGCGACAGGGTCGATCTATCGCTCTTGAGCGAGATGGTCGGCGTGCGCAGGGGACTGACAGTGATGGTAGAGAAAGGCGTCGCACCCACGCGCGAGGTAGTGCTGGCGCTGATGGAGACCGAGAAAGCGGTGTATGCCGCTGATGGCGGGTTCCCCCACAAGGAGCAGGCCCTGACGCTCATCATCGCGGCCTTTCTGGACGGACGACTGAGCGTGTCCGATGTGATGAGGGCGGCGGGCATCGATGCCAGCAGGGTCAAGGCCAGGGAAGGATTCCTCAAGAGGCTTTTTAGCTGATAGGGCCGCGACGATGCCTCGGGCGTATCGTAAGGACTGATGTCGCTCGCGGCGAACCCGATGGCGCGATGCGATCCGCTATCACTGCTGTCCTCAAGGCCCGTGCCGCCGCAGCGGGCATGACCGGATTGTTTCCTCGGCGCTGCAGCGAGGGCTATCCCGCGACGGGCCTTTTCGGCGGATGAGCCGTCTGTGCTATACTCTTTGTGCTCGGGTGTGTTCACCACCTGGGACTGGCCTCGGGCTGCTCGCTACAGTGCCGGGGCCGCTTCTATCCACAGAATCGGTGCCTTGCGCAGCATTCTTGACGAGCCGCAGCCCTCCCACCAGGGAAAAGCATCACCTCAGGGCGCCGGCCAGAGTGCTCGCGATCTCAGCCAGGTCCGGCAGGGGGCGGGGATCCTCCGGCGTACGGGTTCCCAGCTCGGTGCGCATCACCAGGCGGTACATCTCGGCCGCACCGCGCAGCATATCCGGCGTCAAGCCCAGCGCACCAAAGGTACTGGCGATCTCCTCCATCTCGCCGACCCAACGGTGCGCCTTGGGCAACATCCCCGGCACACCTCGTTCCATGCGCGTGTACATCGCTCCCTGGCTCTGCCGCAGTTCGGCGGCGAGCGGCTCGCTGATGCCCAGCGCCTCTGCGGCAACCAGCAACTCGGTGCACAGCGCAGTCAGCCCCTTGGTGAGCGCCGCATAGCACATCTTGAGCCCTGAGGCCTGCCCGGCGGGCCCGTGCAGATCAACCACGTCCAACCCAAAGCCGTTCAGCGCCAGCATCGCCGCCGTATCCTCGCCGGAGACATAGAACCGGTTGCGGCCGCCCCTCCCCGGAGGGGATCCGATGATCCCGGCATCCACAAACTGCGCACCGGCGCCGGTGATAATCTCCTCGATCTGGCGCGCGGTCTGCGGCGCGATCGCGTTGCAGTCCGCATAGGTCATAGAAACAGCCCCTGCCTGCCGGACCGCCTCGGCCACCCGCTCCGCGAGCGATACGGCCTGCGCGGGAACAACGATGGAGAGGAGGAGCTGCGCCTGGGTCACCAGCTCGGCATAGCTGGCGACGTCCTCAATTCCGGCTTCGGCAGCCAGGGCGCGAGTCCGGTCACTGCGGCCCCCCAGGCACGTAATGACGCGCAGCCCGTGGTCGGTCAGCACGGCGCCCACGGAATGCCCCATATCCCCGGGGCTCAACAAGCCAACGGAACTCGGCACCATCGTGGCTCCTCTCTCTAGTCGGTCTTCCCGGCCTCTTTTGCCACCGCTCTGCGCCTGGTCACACGATCTTGTGGCACAGAGCATGCCGGCCGCATCCGTGGGACGAATCTAGTCGGGGAGCACCGCCATGTCAACCAATCAGGCCTGCTTCGCCGGAGCCATCATTAGCAGAGGGAGCTCACGTCCCGCCTGCTTCAGGCGTGGCATCACGGCCCTTCTCTTCCTTTTAGCGGATTGTCTCCTGCAGCGCTGCATCGTCGAGGGGTATGTGGCAGAAGATACCATGTCCACTCTCTGTCTCGCGCCAGGGGGGCGTCTCTTCCTCACAAATAGGCCCCAGATACCGGGGGCATCGTGTGTGAAAGGGGCACCCGCTGGGACGCGCGCTTGGCACTTCGCCGCCCAGGCGAATGCGATCGGTCTTGACCGTAGGATCAGGCACGGGGATCGCCGACATGAGCGCCTCTGTGTAGGGATGATAGGGTGGGTTAAAGACCTCTTCCACCAGCCCCGTCTCCATCACCATGCCCAGATAGAGCACCATAACCCGGTGTGAGACGTGCCGGATCGCGCTCATGTCGTGGGACACGAATAGGTAAGAAATACCCTCGTCGATCTGGAGGTCGTTGAGCAGATTGAGCAGCTCGGCGCGCACCGAAACATCCAGCGCCGAAGTCACCTCGTCAGCCAGGACGACGTCCGGATGGCCGGCCAGCCCACGGGCCACGGCTACGCGCTGCTTCTCGCCACCGCTCAGTTCGGCGGGACGGCGCTCCATATAGTGCTCCCCCAGCCCCACACGGCTCAGCAGCTCCTTTACGCGTGCTCGTCTCTCCGCGTGCGTGCTTTCTTGGTCGAGTACCTGCACAGCGCGACCGAGGATCGCCCCTACCGTGTGCTGCGGGTTCAGCGACAGATCGGGGCTCTGAAAGACCATCTGCATTCGGCGCAAGAGATCGCGGGGCCTCTTGCGCACCACCGGCGCAAGCACATCGTCCCCCATCTGAAGTACCCCTTCTGAGGGACGGACCAGGCCCGCCACGCAGTTCAGCAGGGTTGACTTGCCAGAACCACTCTCGCCCACGATACCCAGCGTCTCGCCCTTGCCCAGCGTAAAGGAGATGTCGTCCACCGCAGGGACGGGCCGGCGCACGGTAGGGCCGAAAAAGCCATACTTGTGCGTGGTTCGTCCAAAGTGCTTGCGGATATTGTGCCCTTCGAGCACCGCCTCGGTGCCCTCTAGGGGACCCTCGCTCTCGTGCCGGGCCAGCCGATCCTCCGGCCAGCCGGCAAGGCGCACCTCGTCCGCGAAAAAGCAGCGCGCCAGATGCTCATCGTCCTTCACCGGCAGCAGGCGGGGAGACTCTTGTACGCATATGGGCTCGGCATAGGGGCAGCGAGGTGAAAACGCACATCCCCGGGGGAGATCATCCGGTGAAGGCACCCTGCCCGGTATGGTACGGAGACGCCGACGCGGCCCGGTAGGCTGGTCTATGCGGGGGATGCAGGACAAGAGCCCCGCGGTATAGGGCGCGGCGGGGGCTCGAAAAATCTCTGCGATGTCACCGATTTCGACGATCTCTCCGGCATACATGACGGCGACGCGATCGGCGATCTGGGCAATCACGGCCAGATTGTGGGTGATGAACACGATGCCCGCGTTCACTTGGCCCTTGAGTTCCTCCACCAGGTCGAGAATACGCGCCTCGGTGGTCACGTCCAGCCCCGTGGTGGGCTCGTCCAGAATCAGCAGGTCTGGATTGGCCGCCAGTGCCATGGCTATGACCACGCGCTGTTGCTGTCCACCGCTGATCTGGTGGGGGTAGCGCCGCACGCTGGCCTCTGGCGTCGCGATGCGCACCTTACGCAGCAGCTCCAACGTCCGGGCGCGGATGCCATCGGGAGCCAGATCAGCCCGGCGCCTTACCGCTTCGTCGATCTGGTCACCGATCGTGTAACTGGGATTCAGTGAAGACTGCGGGTCTTGGTAGACGGTAGCCACCCGCCTGCCCCAGACCTGGCGCAGCTCGGCTCGAGAAGCGTTCACCATGTCTATGGAGCCTTCTTCGGCCCCGTTCGGCCCCCGCAGGATGGCGCGCCCGATCAGTTGCTCAACACCGGGAACATCACCCACTAGCACTCCCGCCAGCGTGGACTTGCCAGAGCCCGATTCGCCCACGATGCCCAGGGTCTCTCCGGCATAGATCTCAAAGGAGACGTTGCGGAGCGCATCGACGGTCCCGGGATATCTAAGCGAAACGTTCTCGACCTGAACCTGTACAGGTTTCTCAATACTCATGGTTGCCTCTCTATGTGTTCACGTCGAGCGGTTCTGTCCCGGCGTGCTTGATATGCGTTCTCGTAGGCTGTCCGCCAGGATGCTCAGCGAGATCACCAGCAATGAGATGGCCACAACCGGTGCGATAGCCATCCACGGAGCGAACTGGATATAGTCACGTGCGCGGCTGACCATCAACCCCCAGTCGGGCTCTGGTTCCTGCACGCCCATCCCCAGAAAGCCAAAGGACGCCGTCAAGAGAATGGCATAGCTCGTGCGCACCGAAGCCTCGACCACAATCGGGCTCCAGATGTTAGGCAGGATCTCACGGGTGAGCACGTAGAGAGTGGACTCTCCCCGGAGGCGTGCGGCATGGATGAACTCGGTGTTCTTGACTGCCAACACGGCACTGCGCACGACACGCGCCACCGTAGGGGTGTAGACGATGCCGATGCCCAGCACGATGCTCAGGCGTGAGGCTCCCAGTCTGACCAGAAGGAGCAGCGCCAGCAGGATGGAGGGCAGTGCCAGCAGGGCGTCAACCAGGCGCATGATGATCTCGTCCAGCCAGCCCCCGACGTAACCACTCACCAGGCCGACCACGGTGCCGCCAAAGACGCCCAGCAGGGCTGCGACAACCGACGTAAACAGAACGCCGCGCGTACCATGGATCACCCGGGAGAGCAGATCGCGTCCCAGATTGTCCGTCCCCAACCAGAACTGCGCCGAGGGCGGCTGCATGCGCGCTGTGACGTTCACCTGATCAGGTGCATACGGCGCGATATAGTCGGGCAGCAACGCAAAGGCCAGGAACATGACCACGATCAAGAGCGCAACGATCGTGAGCCAGTTCTTGAAGATCGACCTGTGCCATGAGGCCCGAGGGCGCATCACCGGTTCCATGAGCGGCTCCCTCGTGGGCTCTTCGCCCGGCGATACCACGATTTGCCTGTAGGTCGTCTCGTTCGTCACGATAGTCTTATCCTCGGATTCAAGATCGCATAGGCCACATCGGCCAGAAAGTTAGCCAGCAGCGTGATGACGGCGATGAGAAGCGTGGTGGCCTGCAGCAGAGGCAGATCGTTGCGCTGAACGCCCGCCAGGAGCAGCCTCGCCACACCCGGGTAAGCAAAAAAGGTCTCCACGATCACCAGCCCGCCCATCAGCCAACCCATGCTGCTAAAGATCACGGTGATCGTGGGCAGCAGGGCGTTGCGCAGGGCGTGCTTGAAGATCACCACCCGCTCCGGCAAACCCTTGAGCCGGGCCGTCCGTACATAGGGTTCATTCAGCACATCTATCACACTGCCGCGCGTCATGCGCGCGATATAGGCCAGAATCGCCAGCGTGACGGTAAGCGCGGGCAGGATCAGACGCTCGAGGTTGTCCCACGGAAGGGCATCTGCCTCGATCAAGCTGGACGGTGGTAGCCATCCGAGCCATGTACTCAAGAGCAGGGTCAGCGCCACCGCACTGACGAACTCTGGCAGTGAGAGGCCGGCCAGCGAGCCAATCGAGATCACACGATCCACGGCGCTGCCGGCCATGACCCCCGCCAGCACGCCCAGAATGATCGCGATGGGTACGCTGATAAAGAACCCCACTGCCCCCATAAAGAGCGAGTTACGGATCCGCACCATGAGGATCGGAGCGATCTCGCCACCCAGGTAGGGGGAAAACCCCAGGTCACCGCGCACGGCATCAGCCAGCCAGCTTATATAGCGGATGTGCAACGGCTGATCGAGCCCCAGCCGTTCACGAAGAACGGCCAGGGCCTCGGGGGTAGCATGCTGCCCAAGCAACATTTGCGCCGCATCGGCAGGCATCGCCGAGACGATGCCAAAGATGGCGACTGTCACCAGGAACAGTGTCAGAAACATCAACCCAAAACGGCGCACTACAAAACGCAACCAGCGAGGTATCATTTCCAGCTGGCCTCCCTTTCAGTGCAACTGGCAGGCATCGTCATGACAGCCAGATGTTCCGAGGATCGATGTCATCGAGCGGATGGTACCTGTAACCATGCACGTTCTGGCGTACGGCTGCCGCGTTCGGGTAATGTGCATGGATAATCTGCCCGCCCTCGGTGATCAGCTTGCGCTGGATCTGCTCATAGAGATCGCTGCGGCGCTGAGGGTCGGTCTCTGCCAGAGCCTCGTCCAGCATGGCGTCAAACTCAGCACTCTTGTAGCGCGTCTCGTTCCACGGTGCGTCAGAGGTATAGGCGACGCGCAATTGCTCATCAGCCGTTGTCCTCGGCGACCAACCCACGGTACCCAATGATACCTCGAGCCAATTTTCGGCATAGTAGCGATCCTGGGGCACGCCCTGGATGCTGACCGTGACGCCCGCCTGCTGTGCCCAATCGGCAAAGGCCAGGCAGAACTCGATCACGCCATACTGGTCATTGATCGTCCACAGATCGATCTCCAGGCCATCCCCGTAGCCAGCCTCCTCAAGGAGCCGCCGCGCCTCGTCCAGATCCTGCTGCCAGATGTCTGTCTCGGCGCGCACGGGGCTCGTGGGAATGATGGGGTTATCATCGTCGGGAAGCGCGGACTGGTCAGGCCAGGCCAGGTCGGTCATGGCCGCTCGATCGGGGATGAGCTTGAAAGCGCGGCGAACGCGTTCATCGGTAAAGGGCTCTACATCGAGACGCATGAAGATGTATTCTTTGTTGATGGGTGCCCCGTAGAGCACCTTGAGGTTTGGATCGGCCTCTACGATCGGCCTCAAGGCCCCCGGTACAATGCGTACGGCGTCAATGTCGCCCGCCTGCAGCACGTTGATCAGCGTCGTCGCTTCGGGAACTGAGACAACCTCCAACTCATCCAGATAGGGCTTGCCCTCTTCCCAGTAGTCGTCATTGCGCTGGAAGACGATCCGGTCGGCGTTGGCATAGTTGTCGATCGTGAACGGGCCCGTGCCCCGCGGTGCCGCGTTGATCTCATCATTGGTCAGGTCGTGCGGCACGATCTTGGCCTGAAAGCCTGTTACGTTAGTCGGAAAATCAGCGTTGGGAGCATCGAGCCGAAAGCGTACCGTATAGTCGTCCACCGCCTCGACTGCAACGATGTTGCTGAATACCGCCCGTCCCGGCGACCCAAAGTCCGGGTCGAGGATGCGTTCAAAGGTGTGCACCACATCATCAGCCACGAATTCTCGGCCGTGGTGAAAGCGGACGCCTTGGCGCAACTCGAACACCCAGGTACTCGCGCCTTCCTCTGGTTCCCATGAGACAGCCAGACGGGGAATAAGCGTGCCAAACTCCTCGTCGATATTAATCAGGGGTTCATAGATCCAGTTGGCGAATGTCAGCGGCAAGCCCGTGGCCAGGGCGGGGTCGAGAAAGCCGTCAGGAGTCCTGTCCGTTCCCCAACGTAACCGGCCGCCGCGCTGCGGGCTATCCGTACCGGGCGTGGTACCGGTGGTGGGGTCACTGTCGGGGGCGGCGGTACCGGCGTCCGGGTCCGGCGTGGTTTCATCGGAAGGCTCAGGCGAGGACTGCGTACATGCGGCTAATAGAAGCCCGCCTGTCGTAAGCCCAACCAGTCTGAGCAACTCCCGGCGCGAGAGAGGCGTCGAGAGAGTTCTTTTGAGGGGATTTTGGTCCTGCATCGTGTTCTCCTTTGCGTGCGCTGCGACGACGGTAGAGCGCGAGGCACCGCTCAAACACCATGCTCGCAAGAGGGTGCCGGATGGCACACCGTGAACATGGGCCAGCCCGCTGTCCACCGATGTGGCTCAGCTCGACTGATGAGGCGGTGTCCCGAACTTTGCGACCACCATGCGCAGACGCTGAACGAGAACGACCAGGGGACCAGTGGTGAACCGAGGGAGACAGAGCGGAGGGTGCGCAAGACGCAACCCCAGAGCAGTATCCTACACTACGGGGAACAAAACAGAGTCAAACAAGTGAGGCCCTGTATAGAACAGGGCGCACCGCAACCGGGTGCCGCCCAGACGTCCATTCCACATAGCCACGGGGCCTTACACTGAGTCGGCAGACACGGTCCCATCCATAGCACTAATCCCAAACCCGTTATCTCGAGCAGACGCCCACCTGTGTGACGGTCGCTCAGGAATCACACGCGTTTGCCAATCCGACTCTGGCACGAAATGATTCCTTTCTATAGTATCGGGCAGATCCTGGCTCCTGTCAAGCATGCTATCCGAGAGCCGGATGGCACGACGATATCACGCCGGTGGTGGCCGTATGCGCAGATCAGGCGACGCCTGATCTCGTATACCCACGGGATGACGCTATCGCACCTAGACCGTGCATCGAACAAGGAGCGGCACCGGGCGAACAGCATACCTGGCAAGCCCGTTCAAGCGGGTTATCGTTCCCCGGAGGCGTAGTATCGGGTGTCGTCCAACCGCGATGCGTGCCTGGATCATGACCCGCCGTGCCCGTCGCTCGGATAAGGCACTTTGCACCAGTACACCTCTACGATATAGTGTGCGCAGTGAGGCTGCCTGATCCGCAAGGTAGCCTGGTGCCAGACACGGCGCGGTGCAAACGGACCGCAGCACGTGTTGCTCTCAGGACTGAGCCGGACACCGCGCCAGCTGCCCGCCGGCTGCAGGCTCTCTACCGGCTCTGCCGCTTTCGCGTAGAATGCATCCTAACCTCGCCTGGCGGAGACCCTATGGACACGCACGTCGAGACCGTTGACGCTGACGAGCAGGCCCAGGTTGCCGAGACCGAGCGGCCAGCGTCCTCGCCGCTGACCCGCCTACGCTGCAGCCTGGCCTTTATGCGCGGCAACCTCCTCGTCCTCACGCTCACGCGCTCCTCGGGCATGTTTGCCCGTACCATGACCTTTCCATACGCGTCGCTGTACATCCTCGCGCTGGGCGGCAACCCCGAGCAGGTGGGCCTGATCAACTCGCTCTCTCCGCTCGCCAGCCTGATCGTGTTCCCCATCGGCGGGTATCTGGCGGATCATCGCGGCCGGGTAGGCCTGCTGGGCTGGACCAGCATCGCCATGGGATTCGTCTACGGGCTGTATGCCCTGGCGCCCAGCTGGCCCTGGCTGCTGGCCTGTTCGCTACTGGTCGGCTTTGGGGTCATCTCGATGCCCGCCAACTCGGCCATTACGGCGGACTCGCTGGCCCCGGCCGATCGCGGCCGCGGCATCTCGCTTTCGAATTTCATGTCCAGTGCGCCCGCGATCGTTGCGCCCCTGGTGGCCGCCGCGGTATTCCGTTCCTTCGGCGTCGACCCGGGCATGCGCTATCTGTATACGTTTTTAGGATTATCTTACGCCGCGGGCGGGTTCGTGAATATGCGCCTGTTGCACGAGACGACCACCCCCTCCGGACCTCCTCTACGCCTGGCCGCAATCCCGCGCATCCTGAAAGACACGTACACCGGAGTGCTCCCGATGCTCAAGGCGCTGCCGCGCTCGACGCGTGGTCTGGGCGCGATGGTGATCCTGGGCTTTATCGGCAACGTCGTGGCCGCGCCCTTCTGGGTGCTCTATGCGGTCCAGGTGATCGGATTGGATACCACGGCCTGGGCCACGATCCTGCTGGTCGAGGCCGTGGTGCGCGACGTAGGCTATGTCCCAGCCGGGTTTCTCGTCGACCGGCTCGGAAGGGTGCGTAGCATGCGCATCGCGCTCGTCATAGCGCTACTCGCCATATCTTCGTTCGTCTTTACCCGGGGATTTGTCACGGTGCTGATTGTGCGAATGGCGATTTCAGTCGCTTCCGCGACCTACATCCCCGCAGGCACGGCGCTGATGGCCGACACGGTCCCTCGCGCACTGCGCGGACGCACCATGGCGGCGTTGGGGCGGGGCTCGGTCTTTTTGGGGAGCACCGGCGGCGGCATGGGCGGCCCGGGGCTGGGCTATCTGGTGACCATCCCCGCCATGCTGGCCTCCTTCTCCGGCGGCTACCTGTACGCCACCGATCCCCGCCTGCCCTGGCTGGTGTCTACTATCGCGCTGCTCGCGTCCCTGGCCGTGTCCTTTATCGTGCTACGAGAGCATGGGGTGGCGGAGGAATAGCACAGGACGAGACCATCTGGGGCATTGGCACCTCGAACTAGTCTCGGATTCGACGGCCAATAGGCCCACAAGTCGAGTCCTGACACCGAAGCACGGTCATACGGTGACGAAACGTCTCTCACGGCGCACACTAGCCGTCTTAAGGAGGATTGCATGCCCTTCATCGACTTGATTAAGCAGATTCTCGGTTTCGCTCCGCCCATGACAGGCAATCTAAACCAGAAAGCCGTTGGAGGCAGCCCTCTGGGCAGGTTTCCTTCCCCCGACGACATCTCTGATATTACGATCATTGAGGAGTACACCAAGGTAATACAGCTAGTGTCCGGATCAGTGCCCGTCATCTTTGTGACGGGAGGAGCCGGCACTGGCAAGTCGGTATTGATCCGATATCTGCGACACGAGCTAGGCGGCAACGTGGTTGTCCTCGCATTCACCGGGGTGGCCGCACTTAACGTTGGCGGCCAGACGATCCATTCTTTCTTCGAGTTCCCGAAACATGTGCTGACACCGGACGACATAAAGCCGTCCAGCAGGTGCGCTCGCTACCGGGAACTGGACGTGCTAATCATCGATGAGATCTCCATGGTACGCGCCGATCTGCTTGACGCTGTCGATGCATTCCTCCGCCTGAATGGGAAAGACAGACACTTGCCCTTTGGCGGAGTGCAGGTAGTGATGATCGGTGACTTGCTTCAACTCCCTCCTGTCGTCACTCGCGCTGAGCAGCAAGTGCTCGACACCCGGTATGACAGCCCGTTCTTCTTCAGTTCGCTGGCCTTGGCAAAGACCGTGATGGCACCTATTCATCTGACCAAATCCTTTCGCCAGACAGATCTCGGATTCAGCAATATGCTGAACCGCGTGCGGGTAGGGCGTGCTACGGATGCGGATCTTAGCGTGATCAACAGCCGCGTAGGGGCACCCGGCTCCGAACACGCCGTCCTACTTACTCCTACGAACAGACGCGCGGACGAAATAAACGACGAACACATGAGCGAGTTACCAGGTAACCCGTCGGTGTATGAGGGCTTGATTCAGGGCCAGGTGGGTCTGGATGATGACAAGTTGCCCTCCCCAAGGCGTCTGGCACTAAAACGGCAAGCTCGAGTGATGTTCACTCGCAATGACCCCGACCGGCGCTGGGTGAACGGCAGTCTCGGAACGGTCACGGACTTGCATGAGGGCGCTGTCAGCGTATTGCTCTCCGATACGGGCCAGGTCGTGGACGTCCTTCCCGTCAATTGGGAAACCTATCGCTACGAGTGGGACGAAGAGGCTCAGAAGATCGTTCCCCGGGTTGCCTTTTCTTACAGTCAGATTCCTTTGATGCTCGCCTGGGCAATCACGATCCACAAGAGCCAAGGCAAAACTCTCGCCTCGGCCTGTGTCGATCTTGGACCAGGAGCATTCGCCGGAGGGCAAACATACGTCAGTCTAAGCCGGGTGAGGCGCATCGAGGATCTATCGCTAGCTAGACCGATTGCACGTGGAGATATATTCGCAGATCAGCGCATTAGTCGATTCTACGAGGGCCTATTCGGCAGTGCGACGGCAGTCAACATGGACGAACAGCCACAAACACAGGCTCCAGAGCCCGCCCGTAAGATATCGCACATGCCTGCTGGCGATGCTGCTGATCCATACACGCGGACTAGGACCATGATCGACACTGCTATTGAGCAGGAGGAAGCTGTCCAGATCGATTACGAGGACCGCGACGGCGTCAGAACGACGCGCATCATCCGGCCTATTCAGTGGATCGATCACGACTTATTTGTTGCATACTGCTTCCTTCGCCAGGCGGAGCGCAATTTCAGGCTGTCACGCATCCTGGACTGTGTGCAACCTGAGAGCGAGTAGATTCCCAGTAGCCCTCCGAACGTGAAGGCCCGGAAACCGCCCACAGCTTCAATACCTGGCTTGCCGGCACTGGCATAGAAAGGCTAACCGATATCCAGGGAGTGCCCCAGGGATGGCGCATGAAACTGCGGGGGGGGCACCAAGAGGCTGGGAGCTTTGCACGCGTCCGAGCTGTGTGCTTGAGTCAGCATAGCCCCGCCCACGTGCCACGTCCGTCGCCATTGTCTTGACGGATTCGCGGTCCGAGTCTGCCAGCCCGCCCAGGCCAGCACGAACTGCGTCGCTCTCCGAGCCCAATTCACACTAGGGCCATAATCTCGAATCTCGCCGCGGGTTATCGATGCCGTCCCGCGCGCCGTATTTCGTGCACCCTCGATAGAACCCGCTCAGTTGATGATCAGTCTGGCCTTTTGCAGGTCGCGTTCGCGCGACGAGGGCCCCACCAGGATATCGAATCCCCCGGGTTCTACAACATACTCGCCCTGCGCGTTCACAATCTGGAAGGCTTCCCAGGGGAGATCCACCTGCACCGTCTTTTTCTCGCCCGGCGCCAGCGCCACCCGCGCGTAGCCCTTGAGGGCCTTGTTCACCCAGGTCGCAGAAGTGACCACATCGCTCACATAGACCTGGACGATCTCCACGCCTTCGCGCTCCCCGACATTCTCCACGTCCACCATCACTGTCGCCTGCTGTCCGGCCGTCAGGCTGGATGAGGCCAGCCGCAGATTGGTGTAGGCATAGCGCGCGTAACTCAGGCCGTGGCCAAAGGGGAACAGCGGCTCCTGCGTCAGATCGGCGTACCGGGTACCGTGCTGCCCGCGCACCTGGCTGTAGAACACGGGCTGCTGGCCCACATGCACGGGGAAGGAGATCGTGAGCTTGCCCGATGGGTTCAGCCACCCGAACAGCGCCTCGGCCAGCGCCCGGCCGCCCTCCATCCCGGGGTTGAACAGTTCGATGATCGCCGCCGCTCGCTTTGCGGCAGGCGGGAGCACCAGCGGCTTGCTGTTCACCAACACCACCACCAGCGGCTTGCCTGTGGCCTCCAAAGCCTCCAGCAGCGCGATCTGCCCGCCCTGCAGCTCCAGGGTGGCCGTGCTGCGGGTCTCGCCAACGAACTTGAGATGATCGCCCACCACAGCCACAACCACGTCGGCCGCCTGCGCCGCGGCGACGGCCGCAGGGATGCCCGATAGGTCATCGTCCACGATCGAGCAGCCCCGCTCATAGCGCACATCCAGGCCGGCAGGCGCCAGGGCGCGGATGCCATCCAGCACCGTGGCCGTCGCCTCGCGCGGATGCTTGCCCGCCTCGGGCGGGTGCTGTGAGGCGCCCAGCGACCAGTCGCCCAATTGCTGCAGGTCGTCGTCGGCGTTGGGGCCGATCACGGCGATCGTTTTGAGCTTGCCGGCATCCAGCGGGAGCAGACCGTCGTTCTGCAGCAGAACGAGGCTCTGGCGCGACGCCTCCAGATTGACCGCCCGATGCGCGGGGCTTCTCACCACCTGCGCAGCCTTTTCCAGGTCCGGCTCACGCGGGTTCTCGAACAGCCCCATGCGGAATTTGAGCGCCAGCAGGCGCGCGCAGGGGGCGTCGATCTCGGATTCTGCCAGGCGGCCGCTGCGGACCGCCTCGATGGCCCCCTCGTAGAACGAAGGCGTGGTCATCATGATGTCGTTGCCCGCGCGCAGAGCCACGATGGCGGCATCGGCGATGGTCTCGCACACCCGCTGCTCGCGCACCAGCCGCCCGACATTGTCCCAGTCGGTCACGACCACACCCTGAAAGCCCCACTCGTCCTTGAGCACCTCGGTCAGCAGCCAGTGGTTGCAGGTGGAGGGCACGCCCTCCATCGACTGATAGCCCGTCATGAACGTCATGGCTCCGGCTCGCGCGGCGCGCTCAAAGGGCGGCAAAAAGTAGCTCCGCAGCTTGCGTCGCGAGAGATCGGCCTCGGAGGCGTCCCGTCCGCCCTGCGTCTCGGAATACCCCGCATAGTGCTTGGCGGTGGCCAGGATCCCCCGGGGGTCATCGAGCCCCTGGCCCTGGTAGCCACGGATCATCGCCGCGGCGAACTCGCCGATCAGGTAGGGATCCTCGCCAAAGGTCTCGTCCACTCGGCCCCAGCGCAGGTCGCGGGTCAGGCACAGCACTGGCGAAAAGGTCCAGTGGATGCCGGTCGTGACCACCTCCTCCGCCGTCACCCGCGCCATCCGCTCCAGCAACTCCGGATTCCAGGTGCAGGCCAGGGCCAGCTGAGTGGGAAAGATGGTGGCTCCGTTCCAGAAGGAATGCCCGTGGATGGCGTCCTCGCCAATCAGCAGGGGAATCCCCAGCCGGTTCTGCGCCGCCAGGTGCATGGCCCGGCGGGTCTTTTCACCCAGGATATGCAGGATCGAGCCGGGCTGCCGTGTATTGATAAAGGAAAGATCTTCGGGCTGGGCATTGAGCATGAGCAACTGGCCGACCTTTTCCTCCAGTGTCATGCGGCCCAGCAGGTCCGCGACGCGCTCCTCGACGGAGAGCGACGGGTCGTGGTAGGGCAGGACGGTCTCGGTGGCGTTTGGGTCAGGCATGTTGATCTCCCTTCGATCGTGTCTTGAAACACGGTTGGCACTGGCATGTCGAACGTTGCGGTGCAAGGCCAGCGGCTGCGACTCTCGAGTACATGTGCCGGTATGGTATCGGCAACCGGGCTCGAACTCAAGCGAGCGCGTCCGGTGGATTCCACTGTCCGCGAGCGTCAGGCCGCAGAGATGACCAGCGTCGCCACCGTCTTGGCGGGGACGTCGATCGCGGCCTGCCAGCCGGGCCAGGATAGCGTGCAGCTTTGTGAGCGCCTGGTCTGGTTCACCGCGACAAAGACAAGCTCGCCCCCGGGATTCTCGAACGCCGCAAAGGTCAGCTTCCTGGCCGACCCCTCGTCGCAGCCGATCCGCACCGCCCCGCGCCGCACAAAGCGCGTGATCTGGCCCAGTAACCAGTATTCAAAGATGTAGCTCACCCGGTCTGGGTCCTCACAGCTGACGGTGACAAAGGTCGGGCTGCAGGGGTGCGGCCCGGGGTTGGGCTGCTGGGAATCATCCAGGCAGGTGACCCAGGCGTTGTAGCTTCGCGACCCGTTCCGCAGATACTGCAGGATGCGCTCGATCCCACGTGTCCCCCACGTGGAGTGCTCCGTCAGGTACACGGGCTTGTCCGGATAGCGCTGCAGCAGGGCGCCCATCTCGGCCGGATCCCCCTCATAGTCATGAAAGGCCACGCCATCGGCCGCGGCGTAGCCGGCGGGGTCCGCCAGGATCCGAGCGGGGAAGACCTCTGCGTCGGCAAAGTTGTGGTCAAAGATCCAGATCTCTGTCTCGAGCCCCGCCCGGTCGAATTCGCTGCGCACCGCGAGCAGCAGCCTCAGCTGCTGGTCCCATTCCATCCGCGTGGTGGGGTAGCGCCGGTCGGCGTGCAGAGGTTCGTTCTGCAGCGTAATGGCGTGGATCGGAATGCCCTGCTCATGATAGGCCTGTACGGCCAGGCGATAGTAGCGGGCCGCCGCCGCCTCGTATTCCGGCAGGAGTGATCCGCCGCACATGGAGCCGTTTGTCTTCATCCAGCCGGGCGGGCTCCAGGGCGAGGCAAAGATCCGCAGCTCCGGGTTGAGCGCCATCGCCTGCCGGATGATCTCCGGGATATGCAGGTCGATATCGCGATGGATGGAGAATCGCGTCAGCTCCGGGTCAGTCTCACCCGGAGGCAGATCGTCGTACGAGTACCAGGGCGACGAGGTAAAGTCCGACGTGCCAAAGCAGATGCGCATCAGGTCCCAGCCCATACCTTCTGACGGGTGAACCAGATCCCGCAGCACCCGCTGGCGCAGATCGGGAGACATCCGCATCAGATGGTAGACGCTGGCCTCGTCAAAGGATGAACCCATCCCCAGGATCGACTGGTAACGGGTGGCGGGATCGATGCGCACGGTGGCGGTTGAGTCCGTTCTGTACCGTTCGGCCACGACCTCCGGCTGCAGGCTCAACCGGTGGGTATGGGCATCCTCAGAAGTGAACCAGATACGCACTGTGGGATTCATGTTTTGATCTCCTCGCTCGCTGAAGGCAGCATGTCTCTGAGCAGTTTACCTCTGCTTCGCACTGGCTTCCACCGACTGGCCTGGAGAGAGTGCAGTCCCTCGACGCCATGCCTCTGGCGCCTTAGAATAGCCGCGTCCACACAACCGCAAGCCTGGCAGGAGTGAGCACCATGAAAATCGTCGACTTGAAATGCGCCGTCATCGGCAACAACCCCATCGTTCGCGTCGTGACCGACGAAGGCATCGATGGCTTTGGCGAGGTCGAATCCTACAAACCCTATTTGAAGCCGCACGTTCTGTTCTACCGGGACTATCTCCTCGGCGCGGACCCCACCGACGTGGAGCGCACCATGCTGCGCATCCGCAAGATGGGCGCCTTCAAGCCGTGGGGCAGCGCCGTGAGCGCCATCGAAATGGCCCTGTGGGACATCGCGGGCAAGGCCGCCGATCTGCCGGTGTACAAGCTGCTGGGCGGCAAGGTCCGCGACCAGGTGCGGGTGTACGATGGCGCGGTGCGTTTCCCAATGGCGGGTTACTCGCCCGAGGACTATGCTGACAATACAGCCAAAATCAAGGCCTCACCGGAAGGCTTTTCCATCATCAAGCAGGCGATCGCCTTTCACTCCCGGATGGTCGTTGAGGTTCCGGGCTTTTACTACGGCGATGCGACGCCGGTGGGCCGGCATCCCTACCGGGGCATGATCACCGAGCGGGGGCTCAAGCACGTGATCGCCTGCGTCGAGGCGATGAAGGACGTGCTGGGGGATGAGGTCGGCCTGGCGCTGGATTGCGGCCCCGGCTGGGCAGTACCCGATGCCATCCGCCTAGCCAAAGCGCTGGAGCCGCTCAACGTCCTGTGGCTGGAGGACCTGATCACGGGCGACTATTCCCCCGCCGTGTTGGCGGACGTCTACCGCGACGTGACACAAAGCACCTCCACACCGATCCACACGGGCGAGCAGATCTATCTGCACGACAACTTCCGCGAGCTGATCGAGGACCACGCGGTGCGGATCATCGGGCCGGATCCGTGTGACATTGGCGGCATCGCGGAGCTCAAACGTGTAGCCGAGTACGCCGATCTGCACGGGATCCTCATTGCGCCGCACGGCACGGGGGACGGGGTGCTCGGCCTGGCCGCGCTGGTACAGGTCTGCGCCACGTTGCCCTCCAACTATATCGCCTTTGAGTACCCGGTCGGCCAGCCCGCCTGGTGGTACGACATCGTCGAAGGCCTGCCGAGCCCGATCGTCCGCGACAGCATGATCACCGTCTGGGACCGTCCCGGCATGGGCGTCGATCTGATCCCGGAGGCGGCCAGCCGTTATCTGCGCGACGAGGACGCGGGCTTTTTCGACCGGGCATAGGCCCGGACCAACTGCCTGCCGCGAGCAATACGTAAAAACGACCAAAAGGGCATTGATTCGAGCCGTTCCGTCCTGTATACTGAGAACAGATCGCCATCTTTGGATCAGGGAGAGAGGGGAGACGCACGATGAAACTATGGGGATCGGTCAAGCAACAGGCCAATAAACTGGCATTCGATGCTGAAAAGGCGCTGCGCGTCAAGCGGCAGGAGGGCGTGATCTCGGCGCTGCAAGACAAAGTGCAAGCCCAGTACAGTGAGTTGGGGCAGACGGCCCTGGCGCTCATGGATGAGGGCGCGATCGTGCATCCGCAGCTTGCCGTCTTTGCGAATGAGATCGCCAAGCTGCAGGAATCGATCAGAGACGAAGCGGCCAAGCTCGCTACGATGCAAGCCGAAGAGTTTGAGTCGGCAGAAGAGGCAGTTGCCGGACCAGCCACTGCCCCGGCGAGCAGCATGCCCCCCGTAGAACCTCCGATGCCTGCGCCGGCAGAGAGCGAAGAACCAACCGCCCCGCCACCGCCGGCGGAATAGCCAGCCTCAGGCTCCATCGGGCCGCAATCGCGTTCCTTCACAGCGAGGGTCGTGTACACGACCCTCGCTGTGCTTTAGGATGCAGTCGTTGTCACCCTCCCCAACGCTTGCATCATTGGGCTGCGATACCTAGAATGGGACGCAAGCCACGACAACGTTGTCTATAGTGATTATGACATCGCTGTCCGCGGCGCTCGCCCTTTTTCGGCGCCACGCCTGCTGCCATACACCAGTGAGAATAAAGCCCGGATACACGCGCTGCAGATAAGGACTGCCCAAACGATGATAAACTGGAAACGGAACCTGATCGTACTCAGCATGGTACAGCTCTCCACGATGATCGGGTTCTCGGGGTACCATCCCTTTGTGGCGTACTATATGATGGATCTGGGCGTTGCCAATGCTGCGGAGGCGGCAACCTGGATGGCCGCCTTTAACAGCGGCGCGGCCGTCGCCATGATGATCGCCTCGCCCATATGGGGCATGCTGGGCGACCGGCACGGCCGCAAGATCATGCTCATTCGCGCCACAACGGCAGGCTGTGTTTTCACCTTCCTGATGGGGATGGCCGCCAATCCCACCCAGCTCGTGATCCTGCGCGTGGTGCAAGGGATGTTCTCGGGCACGGTCGTCGCCGCGATCACCCTCGTGGCCACCGGCACTCCTGACGAGTATCTGGGCCGCAGCCTGGGCATCATGCAGACCGCACAGTTCATCGGCCAGTCCATTGGCCCGCTCGTGGGCGGGGCCACGGCGGACGCCCTCGGCTATCGCAACGTGTTCTTTGTCTCCGCAGGCTTGATGCTCGCCTCTGTCCTCGCGACCATCATCCTGGTGAGGGAGCCCAAACGCGCAGAGGCCGCCGAACAACCCACTGAAACCGCTGCGGCGGCGCGAGGTGGCGCACTCGCTGCCGTGGCCAACCGCAACACGCTCCTGCTCGTGCTGACCCTGGCAGGCAATAGCTTTGCCATCGCGGTGCTGAGCCCCGTGCTTTCGCTCTACATCAAGCAGATCATCGGCGGTGAGGTGCCTAACCTGGCCACAATCGCCGGCTCGGTGATGTCCGTCGCCGCCTTTAGTTCGAGCTTGTCTGCTATCTATCTGGGCCGGCTTGCAGACCGCATCGGACAAAAGCGCATATTGGTCTCGTGCGTCCTGGGGGTGGCGCTGATCCACATCCCGCAATCCTTTGTGACGCACCCCAACCAACTCATCTTTTTGCGCGCCATACAGGGCCTGTTCATGGGTGGCATCATGCCCACGGCCAATGCGCTGCTCGCCAAGGCGACCGATACGGAGCACCGCGGAGCTGTCTTTGGCTTTTCGCATAGCGCACAGGCTGGCGGCCGCGCCGTGGGTCCCCTGGTGGGTGCCGGTGTCTCCAACACCTGGGGCATGTCCAGCGCCTTTCTCGTGACAGCGGCGATATTCGGTGCGATGGCCACGCTTGTCGCGACACTTGTCCGCATCACAGAGAGCGGCGACGAGACGGAGGGCGCAGCCCCTGCGTCCGCCTGAGCCGAACGACCGCGGAGGGGCAAGGCGGGGACTCTCCCGGGATGGAGGGGGATTCCATGGCAGAACTCCGGTGTAGCCGGTGCGGTAGTGACCTTGGCCCTGACGGCCCGGGCCAACGAATCGCGTCCATCTCTGGCAGCATCCTGGGCGACGAGTGCACCGAGACATGGTACCATTGCTCAGGATGCAACGCCTACACCGTCGAGATCTATTGGGATGTCTTTCTCGGAGAGGATTCGGTCAGCATCCGCGGGCCAATCGCTCGGGAGGATGGCAACGGGCAGATCGCTCTCATCCACAGTGCGCCACCCCCTGGCTCAAGACCTGTCGCTGCCCCGCACATCGCGCGTATTTCGGCGACATCCTGGACTAGAGAAGGTGTGGTATGCACGAATCCGGCTGGTTGAGCCAGCCGGATTCACATCAGTACGACTATGTGTAGACGGATCAATCCAGGGCGCAGAGCACCCGAATCTGTATGCGCGTGGCGACGAAATCCCCATCGTCCTCGACGTATCCAAAGACCATCACATCCGCGGTCGGGCAATCCTCAAGGTACTCTTTGAGCGTATCCAGATCGATGATCTCGGCCGTGGCCTCGGTGACCGGATAGACCGCCTTGATCACGGTTTGCTCAGTGATGGCCAGCGCCGGCTCTTCCGTCCAAGACTCATCGGCCCAGCGGTTGCCATGTTCAAAGGTAAAGACGAAATCGTCACCCTCAAAAGCCGCCGTTCCGGACATGCTAAAGGGCGTGACACCGAACCACTTGAACTGGGCCAACGCAGGGGCGTTTCGCCACAGCCAGTTGCGGAACTGAGCTGCCACGCCCACAGGCTCCTCAATGCAGCCCTCCTCGCAGAGCTGCAGACGGACCTGACTCTGGAGCGCCTTGTCCACTGGCTCACCGGTGCCAATCTGCTCACGCACGGTCTCGCCTGCCTGTGCGCGGGTTGGCTCAGCGATCGGCGAAAAAGAGCCCCGCGGCGCGCGCCCCGGCGTCTCCGGCGCCTCCCCAGGTCCCTGCTGCTCGCCAACCGGCTGCCCGGGGCCCGCGCCCTGCGCGAATGCCGGTGAAGCAACCACCAGCGCCAGAACCACCATCAGTACTATCATCATACGTTTGCGCATATTCCCACCCTCCGATGCAATCAGGCTATTTCCCTCTCCGCACCCTGTATGACGAACCTGTTTCCCAAAGGTTACAGAGACGGATACGATCCCAGCAAATGCCTGCTAGTGGCCGCGCTCGCCGGGATGTTCGCCAGCAGGTGCGCCGGGCGTGCCCGACAGCCGGTTTGTCGTGGTCATCGTCGGAGCAGGTCCGCCGGGCCCCGACCATGCCGCTGGCGTTGAGGTCGCCGGCGCGGCTACAGGGCTGGAGGAGCTCTGCGGCGTGTCCATAGCACCCTCTCGAGGGGCATCCTCCGACCCCGGGACGGCCGTCCGTACCGGCGCGCCGGGCGTCGCAGAAGGATTGCTTCCAGTGTCCTGACGAGGCTCAGACGGACCCCCCTCGCCTGGCTCCGTAGCGGGGCGTGGGGCCTGCATTCTCGGCTGGTCGCCAACCGGCGACATGCCTTCGGCCACCTGCACCGAGAGCGCACGCATCTCCCGTGCCTCGACGGCAACACGCAGAAGGATTTGAGAGCCCAGGGCAGGAGCATCGCCCTGCCATACCTGGGGCTCAACGATCACATCGATACCAGACACCTCCCACACGCCGCCCCGAATCTCAGAGAGAACTCCCTGCAGATCCATCTGGGCGGCGCGCCCCAGGGACAAGAGTGCCTGCGCCTCGATACGCCGCTGCTCGGCAATTTCCGCATCCAGCACCTGCCGCGCCTCTTGATCCCTGGCCAGGATCCGCTGCGTCTCCTCGACCCGAAGCTTGATGGGATACAGCAGGTCGCCGGGAAGGGCATCCCCCGAGGCGGCGACAGCACCACCACTCAGCGCGAGTAAGAGCACCACCAGCAAGGCCAGCGCCCAGGCACGCTGAGCCGATCGCGGAGACCGGCGGGCAGCCAGCCGCTGCTGCACCTCGGAAAACGAGGGGCGTGAGGCCATCTGGGGCAACGCAGCCAGCAGTTGATCCTGCTTCTCGTATTGAGCCAGCCGCTCTGCGCAGGACAGGCATTGCTCCAGGTGCTCGGACAGCTCAGCGCGCTGGATATCATCCAGTTCGCGCCAGATGGCCAGATTCTCGGAATACTCTCGTTCGCTAACACTACTTTTCATCATCAAACGCCTTGCGAAATATCTCTCTTGCCCTGGACAGACGCGTCTTGACGGCCCCCTCACTGATACCCAACACCTCTGCGATCTCTTTGACCGCGTACCCCTGGACGCTGAACAGCACCAGAGCTGAGCGGTACGTCTCGGGAATACGCATCAAGGTCCGTTGAATCGCCTGCTGCTCCGCCAGCCTATCCGGCCCTTGCGCGGCTTGCTCATCCGCATCGGTCTCCCGAAGCGAGAACCAGCTGACGAGTCGCCGGCGCCTGAGCGTGTCATAGGCCAGGTTCGTCGCGATGCGATACAGCCACGCCCGGTGATTCGCGCACTCGTCAAGCCGCGATAGCGCACCGTGGGCACGTACAAAAACGTCCTGGGCGAGCTCCTCAGCCTGCGCGCTGTCACCCACCATCCGGTACAGGTAGTTGACGATTGGCCGATGGTACTCCAGGTAAAGGCGCTCCAGGAGATTGTCCGGGTCAGCGATAGCCGTGGCCATCATGCGAGCCTGTCCATTGCTGGCTCTATCCTCACACAGTAAAACGAAGGTAGCAGACAAAGGTTACAGAGCCGGGACCGGAACGAGGATAGCGGAATCGATGTGAACGACTCTCACCCGATCAGGAGGTATCATCGTGAAAAGGAGCGTGCTGTGGAGCCCCGGGCGCGCACGCGGCCTGGCCGCATCCCGCACTAGCTCATGTCAGCAAGCTCCCGCTTGCGCCAGGCGACCAGGCCAAAGATAAGCGTGACGATCACGCCCTGCACCCCGATAACCCACGGCACGCCGACACGGTCGGCGATGGCCCCGGAAGGAAGTGTGCCCAGGGGCATCAGACCAAACTCCATCATCGAGATGCTGACGATGCGACCGCGGTAGGCCGGATCGCAATAGCCCAGAATCAGCGTGCTGCTGAGCACCATGTACAGATTTCCCAGACCACCGATCAGCAATAGAGAGAGGTAAACGGCCGGCAACCAGCGAATGGTCGCCAGGCTGATCAGGCATAGCCCCAGAACGGCACTTGATCTGGCCAGCAGGCGTCCCTTGCCGCGCATCTCACCGAGGTTGCCGGCAATCAAGCTCGCCAGCATACCGCCAAAACCAAGAATGGACTGCAGAAACCCCAGGCCGGAGGCGTCGAGCCCCAAATTGTCACGGGCAAAAGCGGGCAACAACGACATATATGGCATCACAAAGAACACGCGCGCCACGCCGAGCGACAGCACCAGCAGCAGCAGGGGTTCACCACGCAAATAGGTAAAGGCGCTGGTGATATCGGCCCGCACCGAACGACGCTCCACAGAGCGCGAGGGCACAGCGGGAACGCGCGTGATGGCAAAAAGGGACATCGCGTACAACCCGGTCATGAAAAAGTACACCGCTTGCGGGCCAACAGCCTCAATGGCCAAGCCGGCCAGAGACGCGCCAAAGATGCCCATTAACCCCATGCCCAGGGCATCGAGCGACATGGCATTCATCAGCGCATCAGAGTCCACAAGTTCAGATACCATGGACTGCTGAGCAGGCATCAGGAACGCCGACAGCGCACCATTGAGGAAATTGGCGAGGGCAAGGTGCCACACCTGGATCAGACCGGTCGCTACCAGCACACCAATGGTGAGGGTACTCAACATCATTCCCACGCGCGTCCAAAAGATCAAGGCGCGCTTGTCAACCCGGTCGGTGATCGTGCCGCCGTAGAGCCCAAGCGTCAGAGTGGCCACACTCCAGCCGGCTCCCACCCAGCCCAGCGCAAAGGCCGATCCCGTAAGGTTATAGACCAGCCAGCCCTGAACCACATTGCCCATCTGGAAAGTGCCAGAGGTCGCCAGCCTGCCAATCCAAAGCCAGTGATAGTGGCGATTCTCCAGAGCCTTGAATGTGTTCCTCAATGTCCGAACAGCGAGAGCCAAATCGACCTCCGGGAAAGGCGCTCGCCGCCTGAAAAGTCTCACAGCAGGGTTGGCCCGCTGCAAAGAATACGTCAGCGGTCGACCCTGCCGAATACCAGAATATGACGTTCTCGCGACGCTCTAGGGAGTCTGGAAGCAGAGAAAACGCCAGAGTTGCGCAAGTTGCCGACGCGATGTTGCTGCCCACACCACGGAGGTGAGAGGAGTGGTCGCCCATGGCGGGCGACCACCAAAACCGAAACAACCCGAGTTACATCGCCTGACGGTAGATGGCCTCCACATCATCGGCGGTCGTGGGGCGGGGATTCCTGCCGATGCCGGCCGACTTCATCGTGTCGGCGATGAGATTGGGAAAATCGGCCTCAGTCACACCGCACGAGGCCAGGCCGTCGGGGATGCCGACAATCCGATTGAGTTCACGCACCCGCTCCACCGATGCCTCTGCGGCAGCGAGTCGTGTCATCCCTGTCGTGTCGACGCCCAGCGCCTGGGCCACCCGCGCAAAGCCCTCGATGTCATAGGCCGCGTTAAAGGCCATCACATGGGGCAGCAGGATGGCGTTGGCGACGCCGTGCGCAGTCCCGCACCAGCCGCTAACCGGATGCGACATTGAGTGGACGATGGTCAGGCCCGATTGGTTAAAGCCAATACCCCCCTCCAGACAGGCCATCATCATCCTCTCGCGTGCCGTTCGATTGCTGCCATCCTCGACAGCAACCGGAAGCCACTCGCCGATGAGGCGAACGGCATCCAGCGCCAGTGACCGTGTAAGGTCATACGCTCCCTTGCTCGTGACTGACTCGATCGCATGCGTGAGGGCATCCATTCCCGTGGCCGCCGTCATCCCCTTGGGGAGTGTCAGGGTCATCTCGGGGTCCACGAGGGCACGGGTGGCAGCGCAGTTGGGTCCCGAAAGCCCGAACTTGAAGCGGCTATTGGGGTCCGTGAAGACGATATTGTTCGTGACCTCGCTGGAGGTCCCGGCCGTGGTGGGAATGCAGATGCTGGGCAGTGGAGCAACGAGCGGGTTCCTCCCCATATAGTCCTGCAGCCGGCCACCATTGGTGGCCAGAAAGGCGACGCCCTTGGCCGTATCCATGGGGCTGCCTCCGCCGACGGCGACAACGCCATCCGCGACAGCCGTCTTTAGCAGCGCCAGGGCATCTTCAACCATGGTGGTCTCTGGATTGGTGCCCACACCATCGTAAATCTCGGCCGAGATGCCGGCGCTGGCCAATGATGCGAGCACCCCATCCACAAGCCCGGCGCCACGCACACCCCGATCGGTCACCACCACCACTCGGGTCAGCCCCAGACTCTGGGCTTCCTCACCTGCCAGTGCGGCTACTCCCGCACCATAGGTCACAAAGGACGGCTGGCGAAACAGATATTTGTCCATTGCTCGTAACCTCCTCATGTCAATTCAACATAGCCATCTTAGCGAAAAGCGGCCAGTATTTCCAGTGCGAGGCCGCGTTGGCGAGAGCAAGCCACTGTTGTCGAAGGAGGCCGGCGCAGACTTGCATCCACGGGACTCTATGCTATACTGGCGCCGTAGCGGGTGCGTGGCTCAGATGGTTAGAGCGCACGGTTCACATCCGTGAGGTCAGAGGTTCGAGTCCTCTCGCGCCCATGAAAGCCTCCTGTAAACAGGGGGCTTTTCACTTTTGTGAAATACTCACGCCAAATCCTCTGGTCAGAAGGCCCGCTTGATGCTATGCTGCCCAATGTAACAGGCACGAGATCAGCGCGGCGGGTCTAGAGACTATGATCCCCTGCGATCACTGTTGCCGCCAGACGCACCATAAAGAGGCAGGCCTATGAGACTCTCTCGTCCGATCTCTAGCTATGTTCGGATCACACAGCTATTCTCTCCCACGGTGCACTACGGACTGGACTTGAGCGCCTATGTGGGCACCCCGGTCTATGCTCCCGTGGATGGGGTGGCCTTTGGCAGATTTGACGCCACTGGTTTTGGACGCTACGTGCGCATAGAGACGCCAGAGGTCAAAGTGTACAGCGCCCACCTGGATACGATCATAGTGGGTGAGGGGCAGCCGGTCAAGCGGGGCGCAATCATCGGCTATAGCGGGAATACGGGCAACAGCACAGGACCACACCTGCATGTCGAGGTCCGGCGCAATGCCGGCTCGCCCTTCAAATACGGGGCGATCGACCCCTGGCCGCTGATCGATTGGGAGGCCGCACCCAGGAGCCGGCGCATTACCGGGGTGCACCTGGGCAACGCCTGTGTCCTGAGCGCCCTGGACCGGCGGGTCATCTCGATGCTGCATCCCGGATGCGTCGTACTCCGGCCTGATTACGCCCTGGACAGACAACCAGTGACTGTGGCTGACATTGCCTGGATCCTGTCCGTCGTCCCCGACTGTCACGTGATTCTGCGGCCTCAGGTCACCGCGCTGCTTTCCAGCAGCGACGCAGGTTGCCGCCAGTATATCTCCGCGGTGGTAGACATGCTCGACGATTGGTTGCGGGTGGTTCCCGCCCGTCAGCTTCACATACAGCTCTGGAACGAGCCGAACGTGCCGCCAGCATCTGGTGGCACTGGTTTCGGCGACACAGAGGCCGGCATGCTACGCCTGAACAGCATGTTCTCTGAAGGCTACTGGCGCATCAAGGAACACGCTCCCGAGGTCCGTGTAGGGTTCCCGCCGCTGGCTCCGAGGTATCGTGACTGCTGGTTCCCAGGCGATGCATCCGGACGCTACTACTTGCATGGCACCTCGGGATGCCGCGGAACTGAAACGATGACAGCGAGCGACCGGAGTGCGGCTATCTCCAGCGGCCCCTGTTTCCCAGCGCTGAACATAGCGGACGAGATCTATGCGCATACCTTCGTCCACAACCGCGATGGTGTGCTGTCCTGCTGGAATCATGCGGCGTACGGGCGCCGCTTTGAGGCGCTGCGGTACTGGTGGCCGAACAAGCCCATGTGGATCACAGAGTACGGCTTTCCCAGCAAGCAACTGCTGCAGCAAGCGGGCGCCAGCCAGGCATTGCTCTCCCATGCCAACTATATGATTGGTCAGAGCGCCTTTGTGGGGAGCGCAGCGCTTTGGACGCTGGGAGACGACCCCACCTGGGGAGGCGAGATGTTCATCCAGGATGGGCGCCCTTCCACGATCATACGCGATCTCACACTGCTTCAGGGGGACGGTGTGCCCGCCCCGCCCAAGGAGGTTCCTCCCATGTCTGACGACCAGATCGGTTCCTGGGTCTCTGATTTCCTGCAGGATCATGTGCTGCCCCTCAACTCTGATGCCGCGCTGTACAAGGCAGCCAAGCTAAGGAACCCACGCCTGACCCCCGCCAGCGACGAGTGTCGCCCGGCAGAGTTGCCCATCAGCCTGCCTGACAACCTGCCCGCCGACATTGTCTGCCAGGTCTTTCGCGATCCTCTGGACGACGCCTGGCAGGACATCGCCTGGACGCGCATCGGAGAGTGGGCCCCCTCACAGATTCACTGGATACGGCGCAGGAACTGAGCGCCCGATCCCATACGCCATGAAACAGCCCGATACGCAACGAACCGGCCCGAACGATAGTTCTCGTTCGGGCCGGCACGCCGTACGTACCAGAGGGCTAGAGTTTGGGCAGGTATCGGGCCAGCTCCCACTGGGTGACTTCCAGGCGATAGTCGTCCCATTCCTGCAGCTTGGCCGCGCGGTAGCGCTGGTAGATATGGGGGCCCAGCGCCTCCTGCACGACCTCATCCCGGTCCATCTCCTCAACCGCCTCACTCAGCGATCCCGGCAGGGTCTTGAGCTTGTTGCGCGCCTCCAGGGACTCGAACAGATCCTCTTCACTCGCCTCGGGCAGAGGGAGCTCGCGCTTGATCCCGTCCAGGCCACATTTCAGCATCACGGCAAAGGCCAGATACGGGTTGCAGCTGGGATCGGGGCAACGGAGCTCCAGCCGGGTAGCGGCCGGGGCTGGCGCGCGCGGCACCCGGATCAGCGCCGAGCGGTTCACCCGCGCCCAGGAGATGTACACAGGCGCCTCATAGCCGGGCACCAGACGCTTGTATGAGTTGACCAGGGGCGCGAGCACGGCCGCCATGCCTTTGGCGTGCGCGAGCTGACCGGCGATGAAATGCTTGGCCAGCTGCGAGAGCCCGTACTTGTCGCCGCCATCGTAGAACATATTGGTACCGCTGCCGGTGTCCGCCAGGCTCTGATGCACATGCATACCGGAGCCGTTGATGCCCCGGATCGGCTTGGGCATAAATGTCGCATAGACCTTGTGCTGCTGGGCGATGGCCTTGAGCACATACTTGAAGGTGACCGCCGCATCAGCGGTGGTCAGGGCATGTCCGTATCGAAAGTCGATCTCATGCTGCCCGTTGGCCACCTCGTGATGCCCGGCCTCCACATCGATGCCAAAAGGCTCCAGCGCGGTGATCATGTCGTCACGCACCAGAGCGCCCCGATCCGCCGTCAGATCGAAATATCCGGCCTCGTCGTGAGTCGCTCCGGGGATGGGCGTGCCGGTCTCATCGGTCTCAAAGAGAAAGAATTCGAGCTCTGGTCCGACGCGATACTCGAAGCCCATCTCGCGGGCTTCTGCCATCGCATGGAAGAGCATGGTGCGGGGCGCACCGACGAAAGCCTCACCGTTGGGGGTAAAGACATCGCACACAAAGCGCGCCGTCCCATGGGTGCTGTTCAGCCAGGGGATGATCGCAAAGGTGCTCAGGTCGGGGCGCAGGAACATGTCGCTCTCGCTGATGCGCACAAAGCCCTGGATCGACGAGCCGTCGAACCAGACACCGTTCTCCATCGCATTCTCGAGCTGGCTGACAGGCACGGTGATGGTCTTGACGTTCCCCATGATGTCCGTGAACTGCAAGTTGATAAAGCGGACCCCGTTGTCCCGAACCGCCTTGATGATCGACTCCTGCGTATGAACAGCCATGTACCCTCCTCCTCTTCAATCAACGAATCTAAGCCACAGGATAGGACACTGCGACGCTGTGCACATCGTGCACAGGCACTCAAGAGCGCGCCCAGTGATTTGTGCACCTTGCACAAGGGCCGGCGCTAGGTACCAAGAAAGTGGATCCGCAGCGCAACCTGCAGGGCGAGTCGCGTGTCTGCGCTATCCAGATCGAGGCCGATGATCTCAGAAATACGCCGCAGGCGATAGTTGAGCGTGTTCCGGTGTACATAGAGCCGGCGGGCTGTCTCGCTGGCATTCGAGTTCTGCTCAAAATAGGCCCGGAGCGTAGCCACCAGTTCGGTATTGTGTTCCCGGTCATAGTCCACCAGCAGACCGAGCGTGTCACCGTAAAAGCGCCGCACCTCTGCCTGATCCCGGAGGCCAAGCAGCAAGCGGTAGAGACCGAGATCGGAGTAAAAGAGCGGCCCGGACTGGTCATTCATCCGCCGGCCCATCTTTTCACCGGCCAGGGCCTGTTGCACGGCCTCGGAGAGGCCCCCGGCGTCCGGAACCACCCGGCTCACGGCAACGCGATAGCCGCGGGCAATCAGAGGCTCTGCAGCCGTGGTGAGCATGACGCGCAGTCGCTGATCGCTGCTGGCGGGTGACGCGGAAACCAGCAGCAGAGTGATATCCTGGTAACCAAGCGTCAGCACAGATACACCCTCGCGGCGCCCGCAGAAGCAGAGATCGCTCTGGAAGGAGGTTACGACCGCTCCGGCGGCGTCCACTGCCCCTGTACTCGATGACAGGGCCAGCACGAGGTGTCTCCGCCCCGGCGTGGTGTCATACCCCTGCCGTGAGAGACGGGAGAGGATGCTGTCGCGGTCAGCCGTGGCCGACAAAAGATCAGAGACCAGATCCGCCGCGAATTGATCCTCAGTTTCACGCCGCACACAGGTCTGGATCATCTCCAGGGCGCAGACCTCAGCCGCCTGTGTCGCAGCCACGCGCAGCAGCGTCGGCGCACGCTCGGCCGTGGCGACCTTGAGCGTCCCCAGGGACCTGCCGGTGACGGCCACCGGGTAGGCGTGCTCGCTCTGGGACATATGCCCGCCATTGCGCGCACTTTGAATCAGTACGGTCCCGGCGCCATCCACCAGACAGGCCTGCACATCGAACTCATCGGCCAGCCGTTCGATTACGGCCACTGTGCCTCGCGCCGACAACAGCTCCTGGTATTCCTCCCGCCAGCGAGCAGCGTACAAAGCCTCCTGCCCCTCGCGGTCGAGCAGCGTGCGCAGGGCTTCTCGCTCCAGCGCGCGCAGGTCCGTGCCTGCGGGCACAGCGAATAGCGGCAGCACCAGCTCGTCGGCGAGTCTGCAAGCCTCCTCGTCGGGCACCTCATCGATCACCAGGCCCGCGGCATCGGCACGGGCCAACTCTCGTATCAAGTACGGCAGAGTCAACTGGGCATCCAGGCGCCTGGCAACCTCCGGGCGCGCGATAGCGAGATGCGCCCGATCCAGCTCAGGGAAGAGCGGGTAGGTGGCGTGCAATGCTGTGACCCACTCTACCTGGCGGTCAAGGCCGCGCTCTCCCCCCCAGAGGTGGCAATCCCGTAGTACCAGATCCCAGATATCTCTGACGGTGACTTCCCTAAGCGCGGCCATGCTCATACTCCTGCAGGCTCTTGACGCTGATCTCGCGCGCTCGCAGCGCAGAGATGGCCTCCGCTGCCGCGCTTGCGGCAGAGATCGTGGTCAGCACCGGCACCCGGTGAGCGATCGCCGCCTGCCGCAGGCGATGCTCATCGGACACCGAGCGGCTTCCCAGGGGAGTGTTGATCATCAGGTCGATCTCGCCGTTGATCACCAGGTCCTCCCCGTTGGGCCTGCCCTCACTGACCTTGTTCACAATCTGCACTTGAAAGCCGTGCTTCCCCAGATAGCGCGCAGTCCCCCGGGTGCCCACGAGGCGGAACCCCAGGCTCACCAGCGAAGCGGCCACAGGAACCAGTGCCTGCTTGTCCCGGTCATTGACACTCACAAAGGCCGTGCCGGCGGTCGGAAGGGCGTTCCCGGCCGACATCTGCGCTTTGGCGTAGGCCATGCCAAAGGTGGCATCCATCCCCATCACCTCACCGGTGCTGCGCATCTCCGGCCCCAGGATCACAGGCTCGTGGGGAAACTTGTCAAAGGGAAGGACGACCTCTTTGACGAAATAGCCATCCGTACGCGGCTCGTCGGGAATGCCAAGCTCGCGCAGCGTGCGCCCTGCCAGGATGTTGCAGGCCACGTCTATCCACGACACGCCCGTCGCCTTGCTGACATAGGGCACCGTTCGCGAGGCCCGGGGATTGGCCTCGATCACATAGACGACCTCATCGGCGACGGCGTACTGGATGTTCAGGCAACCCACTGTGCACAGCGCCAGGGCCAACCGCCCGGTATAGTCGCGAATCGTGGCCAGCGCTTGCTCGCTGATCGCCACCGTTGGAATGACGCAGGCGCTGTCCCCGGAATGCACGCCCGCCAGCTCGATCTGCTCCATGATGGCGGCGATGCGCACCTCCACACCATCACTGACACAGTCGACGTCCAACTCAAAGGCTCCCTCGAGGTACCGATCGATGAGCAGCGGCCCGTCTTCCGACACCTGCACCGCATAGTGCGCATAGTGGCGTAGCTCATCGGGGGAGTACACGATCGCCATGGCGCGTCCCCCCAGGACATAGGATGGGCGCACGAGCACAGGGTAGCCTATCACCTCCGCGACCTGCAGAGCTTCCGCCACAGAGCGCGCCGTGCCGTGTTCCGGCATGGGAATCCCGATCTGCTGCATGAGCGCTCCGAAGCGCTCGCGATCCTCCGCGAGGTCCATGGCGTCGGCAGATGTTCCCATGATGGGCACTCCTGCATCGACCAGCCGCCGCACCAGCTTGAGAGGCGTCTGACCACCGAACTGGACGATGACGCCCTCCGGCTTTTCCAGATCGACAATGTTCAGAATGTGCTCCAGCGTCAGCGGCTCAAAGTAGAGGCGGTCGCTGGTGTCATAGTCGGTGGAGACCGTCTCGGGATTGCAGTTGGCCATGATCGTCTCATAGCCCAGGTCACGAAAGGCGAACGATGCCTGGGTGCAGCAATAGTCGAACTCGATCCCCTGGCCGATGCGGTTGGGGCCGCTTCCCAGCACCAGAACCTTGCGCCGTTCGGTGGGCTGGGCCTCACAAATGGACTCGTATGTGCTGTAGAGATATGGCGTGAACGCGGGGAACTCTGCGGCGCAGGTGTCCACCCGGCTATAGACCGGTGCCACCCCATGTTCCAGGCGCTTGCGCCGCACGGCCATCTGCGGTTGCGGCGGCGAGAGCAGCCGCCCGATCAGGGCGTCGGTCATCCCGTTCTGCTTGGCCTCCCGCCAGAGCAGCGGCGACACATCTTCGAGACGGAGCCCCGCCAGGCGGTCCCGGAGCAGGCGCAGTTGGTCGATCTCGTCCAGAAACCAGGGGTCGATAGCCGATAGCTCCGCAATCTCATCGACAGACAGCCCGGCATCCAGCGCGGGCACAATGCCAAAGATGCGTTCTGGGGTGGGCGTCCGCAGCAGCGAGCGCAGATCCTCCCGTGCCATCCCGTCAAAGATTGGATCAAAGAGGCCGTCGCGGCCATCCTCACGCGATGCGAGCGCCTTGGTCAGGGCCTCGCCAAAGGTGCGACCGATGGCCATCACCTCGCCAACAGACTTCATCTGCGTACCGAGGGTGCTGTCGGCTCCGGGGAACTTATCCATGTTCCACCGGGGAACTTTGACCACCACATAGTCCAGCGCGGGCTCGAAAGAAGCCGGGGTCACGCGCGTGATGTCGTTCGGCAGTTCATGCAACCGGTATCCGACGGCCAGCTTGGCGGCGATTTTGGCGATCGGAAAGCCGGTGGCTTTGGAGGCGAGCGCCGAGGAGCGTGAGACGCGCGGGTTCATCTCGATCACCAGCACGCGGCCGTCCCGCGGATTCACCGCGAACTGCACATTGGAGCCGCCCGTCTCGACGCCTACGCGCTGCATCACCAGGCGCGCCATGTCGCGCAGCCGCTGGTATTCTTTGTCCGTCAACGTCTGGGCCGGGGCCACCGTGATGCTATCGCCGGTATGCACACCCATGGCGTCCAGGTTCTCGATGGAGCAGATGACCACGAAACCATCATCGGCATCGCGCATTACCTCAAGCTCGTACTCTTTCCAGCCGATGACAGACTCCTCGACGAGCACCTGGCTGACCGGACTCTGATCCAAGCCATGGGCCACCATGTGGTCAAAGTCGTTCAGGTTATAGGCGATGCCGCTCCCACTCCCGCCCAGAGTAAAGGAGGGCCTGATGATGGCCGGCAGCCCGATCTCGTGCAGCACCTCCCGCGCCTCAGCCAGCGTCGACACGGCGAAACTGCGGGGCACCTCGAGGCCAATCTCCAGCATGGCACTCTTGAACAGGTCCCGGTCCTCGGCCAGATCGATGGCCTCCGCGGAGGCACCGATCAGCGTCACCCCATACCGCGCCAGAATGCCGCTGCGATGCAAATCCATCGCCATGTTGAGCCCTGTCTGGCCGCCCATGGTCGGAAGGAGCGCATCGGGCCGCTCCCGGGCGATGATGCGCTCCAGCACCTCAAGGGTGATGGGCTCGATGTAGGTGATGTCGGCAGTCTGAGGGTCCGTCATGATGGTCGCAGGGTTGGAGTTGACCAGGAGGGTCTCATACCCCTCCTCTCTCAGCGCCTTGCAGGCCTGCGTTCCGGAATAGTCAAACTCACAGGCCTGCCCAATGACGATCGGGCCCGATCCGATCAGCAGGATCTTGTGCAGGTCAGTTCGCTTTGGCATGAACGCCCTCTCTACTGGCAAGCGCGTCTACAAACCCCTTGAGCAACTGCAGGCTATCATGGGGGCCGGGTGAGGACTCGGGATGGTATTGCACGCTGGCGATGGGCAGGTTCAAATGTCGTATGCCCTCGATGGTGTGGTCAAAAAGGTTCACATGCGTGATCTCGTACGGCAGCCCCCGCAGGCTGTCCGGCATCACAGCATAGTTGTGGTTCTGGCTGGTGATCGAGACACGGCCGGACGCCACCTCCTGCACAGGGTGGTTGCTGCCGTGGTGCCCAAAGGAGAGCTTGAAGGTGCGCCCGCCTGCCGCCAGGCAGATGATCTGGTGCCCCAGACAGATGCCATAGAGCGGAACACGCCCCATGAGTTCCCGCACCGAGAGGATGGTGCCCTTCGCCTGCTCGGGATCTCCGGGCCCGTTAGAGATCAGGACGCCATCAGGCGCCAGCGCAAGGATGGCTGAGGCAGTAGCGTCTGCGGGCACGACGGTGGTTCGCGCGCCGAATCCGGCCAGGAGGCGCAGAATGTTCTCCTTGGCGCCGCAATCGATCACGACGACATGGGGGGCGCCGCCAGCGGGAGCCAGGTCATCCTGCACGGCAGAGAGCCAGGTGCCCGCTACCGTCTCGCGCCACGCGTGGGGATCCCTCGAGGTCACTTGAGCCACCGGCGACAGCAGGCTCATATCCGGCGCATCTCGCGCCATCTTTACCAGGCGCTCCGGGTCCAGGTCGATGCTGGAGAGTGCCCCGCGCATGACGCCGGCCTCCCGCAGCCTCAAGGTGAGCCGTCGCGTATCGATGCCGTCCAGCGCCGGGACTCGCGCCTCCCGCAACACATCGGGCAGCGCCCGCTGTGCGCGCCAGTTGCTGTGGCGGCGCGCGATACGTCGGGCGATAACGGCCCGCACGTGGGGTATACGCGCCTCGCCATCCTCATCATTGACCCCGACGTTCCCGATGTGGGGGCAAGTGAACACCACCATCTGCCCCCAGTACGAGGGGTCGGTGATGGTCTCCTGATAGCCGGTCATCCCTGTCACAAACACCACCTCGCCGACCCACTCGCCCTGCGCGGCAAGCGAGTGCCCGGCGTAGATGCTGCCATCCTCGAGCGCGAGCAATCCGGGGACAGCCTCAATCACAGAGTCCTCAATGCCCCGGGTCTCCGGCGCTGTCGCGCGGTCATCTTTGCGTTCGGACTGGGATGTCATGCTTTTCGTGCTTGCTCCATGGTCGGGCATGGTCAGAGTTGTGCTCAGTACGCATAGAGACGGCCATAGGGCCGCCGGGTGCGCGGATACAGCTTGAGAAATGGGCCGTCGAGCAGAGCATCGGGGTCGCGACCGAAACAGGCTGCAAAGGCGACCACATACTGCCGGACCGTGGCCCAGTCTTCGGCGTCGAGTTCGGCAACCCCCACTTCCTTACCGAGGAAGCGATCATCAAAGGGACCGCGGAGGTAGATCACCCCGCCGTGCATGCCGGTGCCGATATAGCGCGAGGGGTGCATCTCCCCCGCTTCGAGGTTCGAGCCCAGCACCAGTATGACGCCGCCCGCCATGTACTCGCCGAGAAAGTGCTGTGCCGTCCCCCCAATGACGATGGCGGGGCGCTGGTCTCCGTACTCTTTCATGTGAATACCCACACGATAGCCCGCGTTACCATTGACCAGGATGGTGCCCCCGCGCATCGAGTGCCCCACGATGTCGCCCGCAGAGCCATGGATCGCCAGCAACCCGCTGTTCATCGTGTTGCCGCAGCCGTCCTGTGCATCCCCCAGCACCTCCACCAGCGGTCCATCCATAAAGGCTCCGAGATCGTTACCAGGAACGCCTTCGATGACGATGCTTACGGGGGCCTTCAGATTGGTCCCCAAATAGCGCTGGCCCGACACAGCGTGCAGCGAGAGCCGCCGCGCGCCGCGTTCCACAAGGCTGGCCAGCTCTGCGTTAAGGGTCCTGTAGGGCACACCGCGCGCATCGATGTCGATCGTCTCTGTTGAACAGATTGAACGGGCCGATTCCAGTGAAACGAGCAGGCGCAGATCAGCCATAGCTGGGCTCCTTGACAGTACGTAGAGCTTTCCGGCTGGCGGTGCGCGGCGCCACCGGCACCTCGCCAAGCCTTCCCACCACCGCCTCGCCCCCATAGGGCGTCCAGACGGCGTCAACATCTTTCTCAACCAGGTGGACAGGGGCAATCTCTGACGACACATAGAGGATCGGGCCAGCGGTCGCGGCGACAAGCGGACGCAGCCGGATGCGATCGCCGAGGCCCATCATCTCGCCTGTCCTGCTGATGATCACGGTAAAAGGCCCATTCATGAGCAAGGGCGCATAGGTCTGCCGGATCGCCCGGTAGACGTGTTGCTCTTTCTCGGGCAGCATTCCGATCTCGGACCAGAGAGGACTGGCCATCACCAGCGACGCCTGTTGCGGCGTGAGGCCGTGGCGGCGCATCAGCAGGTCGCAGGCATAGGCCATCACCTCGGTGTCGGTACGCATGGTGCAGTGGTATCCCTTCATCTCTAGATACCGCCGGTTGGTCCCGTAGGATGAGATCTCGCCATTGTGCACAACCGACCAGTCCAGCAGGCCAAAGGGATGCGCGCCACCCCACCAACCAGGTGTATTGGTCGGGAAACGGTTATGGGCCGTCCACATGTACCCGGCATAGTCTGCAACCCGATAAAAGTCGGCTATCTGCTGCGGGTGCCCTACCCCCTTAAAGATGCCCAGGTTCTTGCCGCTGGAGTAGATATAGGCGCCCTGCATATGCGTATTGGCATACATCACATGGTGCACGACCCACTCGTCTGCCGTGAACGAGCCATCATCCGGCAGCCTGGGGGCACAGAAAAAGCGCCAGACGATCGGGGCGTCCTCGATACCGGCCACAGGCCAGTGTGGCACTGGCTCCTGATGAACGATGGAGAACTGGCGGGCCAGGTATTGCTCCATCTCCTGCTTGTCCAGGTCAGACCGGCACATGACGTGGAGCGCGTACATCTCTGCCAGGTCGGGGTAACAGCCATAGACAGCGTATCCGGCACCCAGGCCGTTGCCCCGCTCCTGCATACTGTCCAGGGCCTCGACGGCCGCCTGGCCATCGTGCATCCACCCGGAGGTGTCGATGAACCCAAACAGGCCGCAAGCGCTTGAGACACGATCATCGTTGTAGCGGTTCTCAATATCAGCCCAGGCCATATGTCCCCCTATACCTCGATCCCTGCGCCCTGGACCACATGCTTGCGGTACTGCTCGGGCAATGAGAGCAGACTGACATGCCCCTCCAGCAGGCGCTGGCGATGCTGGCCGACGTCGATCTTGTTCCGAATGAGACCCGTATAGATGCCTGCGCGATCGATCTCGCCGACAAGGATCGCCCCGATCAGTCGTCCATCGCGCATCACAAGCCGCTTGTACGTAACGGCGCGCTCGTCGATCTGGGCCAGTATGTCGTGCCCTTCCTCAGGCGCGTTGCCGTTCCCGATGGACATGGCCGGCACGCCCATCACCTCAACGGTGTTCATGGCCACGCCCCCCGGATCAGGGCGCGATACACCGACCATGTGCGCGCCGGCGATCGCCCCCTGGCGGTAGGCGTTGGGCCAAATCGCCACGGTACGGTTCATGTCCACGACCAGGTCGTAGGCCTCGGCCACATCTCCGGCGGCATAGATGTCAGGATCTGAAGTACGCATGTACTCATCGACGCAGACACCCCGGTTGACCTGGAGGCCTGCTGCACTGGCCAGACCAGCGTTGGGCCGCACGCCAATCCCAAAGACTACTGCCTCGCAGTCCACGAGGGTGCCGTCCTTGAGCAGCGCGGTCGAGACCCGTCCGTCACCATCACCTCGAATCTCTGTGACCGTGTTCTCCGTGCGCACGCTGACACCGTGCCCCTCCAGCAGCCGCTTGATCATGGCTGAGGCGGTGTCATCCAGCGCCGCGGCCAGGATCGCAGGCGCCAGCTCCACCATCGTCACCTGAACGCCACGCTTGATCAGGGCATCGGTGGCCTTGATGCCGATCATGCCGCCACCGACCACGACCGCACGTTGTTCGCCCTGACCTTCCAGATAGCGGGCCAGGCGTGTCGCATCCCGTTGGCGGGTGAAGGTGAACACGCCTTCCAGATCAAGGCCAGGGACGGGAGGCACAATCGGCTGCCCGCCGGTGCTGATCAACAGCCGATCATAGGCGATCACCTTGCCCGTGGAAGTCGTGACCTGATGCGCGGCCGGTTCGATGGCGACAACGGGATCATCGGTGATCAGTGCCACGTGATGCCGCGTGTAAAAGTCCGCGGGCCGGTACGCCAGCCGCGAGCGATCGATCTCGCCGGCAAGATAGTGCGAAAGCATCGGCCGCGAGTAGATCATGGGGCCCTCTTCTGAGATCACCATGATCTCTGCGCCCTGATCGTGCTCACGGATCGACTCGATCGCGCCCACAGCCGTGGCCGAGTTCCCAATGATGACGATTCTCATGCCTCACCCCCGTTGCGCTCCAGGACCTCTTCGTAGGTGAGTGCCCCATTCGGGCAGTGCGCGACACAGGCGGGCACGTCCGCCCCATAGCAGAGATCGCACTTGCTCGCGATCCGGGTGCCCAGCGTGTTCTGCCGAATCGCCCCGGCCGGACACACCATGATGCACATCCAACAGCCCACACACTTGCTCTCGTCGCAGACCACAGCGCCGGTGCGCTCATCGCGATGCATGGCTCCAGAGATGCAGGCCTCCAGACAGGCCGGCTCGTCGCACTGGCGACACTGGAGGGCGAAGGACACGGGGCCGCTCTCTTCCACGATCAGACGGGGCATCAGCTCCGTCCGCTCGCGGCGGTAAGCCTTGATAATGTCGTGTGACTTGGAGTGCTGGACCAGGCAGTGCACCTCGCACAGGCGGCAGCCGATGCAGTGCTCTTCATGAATGACGATGCGCTTCATGGCCACCCCCTACAGCCCTGCGGCTCGGATGCCGAGGGTGTCCAGTTCAACCTGGTTCAGCCCGACACCGCGCAGATGATCGCGGTTGCCCCGCAGACTCTCGATTGCGTTGACGCCCATGCCTCCCATCATCTCCTTGATCTCCAGACTCCAGGCACGCAAGAGGTTGGTGAGCCGTTGCGCCCCGATGTCCGGGTTCAGCCGCTTGGTCAGATAGGGATCCTGGGTGGCGATACCCCAGTTGCACTTGCCCGTGTAGCAGTTCTGGCACAGATGACAGCCCATCGACACCAGGGCGGCTGTCGCGATATAGACCGCGTCAGCGCCGAGCGCGATGGCCTTGACCACATCCGCGCTGCTACGGATGCTGCCGGCGGCAACGAGCGAGGCGCGATGGCGGATGCCCTCGTCTCGCAGCCGCTGGTCCACTGCTGCCAGAGCAAGCTCGATCGGGATGCCGACGTTGTTGCGCACCTGTGTCGGGGCGGCGCCCGTCCCGCCCCGCAGGCCATCGATGGCGACGATGTCGGCCCCCGCCCGCACGATTCCGCTGGCGATGGGCGCGATATTGTGGACCGCCGCCACCTTGACGCTGACCGGCTTTTCATAGCCGGTGGCCTCTTTGAGGGCATAAATAAGCTGGCGCAGGTCTTCGATCGAGTAGATGTCGTGATGGGGTGCGGGCGAGAGTGCATCGGTGCCCACCGGAATCATTCGTGTGGCGGAGATATCGGGGGTCACTTTTTCGCCAGGCAGGTGCCCACCGATACCGGGCTTGGCCCCCTGCCCTATCTTGATCTCAAGCGCGGCGACGGCATTGAGATAGTCGAGATGCACACCGAACCGCCCGGAGGCGACCTGCGCGATGGTGTTGCCCCCAAAGCGATAGAGCGCGGGATGGAGCCCGCCCTCACCCGTGTTATAGAACGTTCCCGCCTCCTGCGATGCCCGGGCAAGGGACTCGCAGGCGTTAAAGCTGATCGAACCATAGGACATGGCCGAGAACATGATCGGGACCTCGAGGCGGAGCTGGGGCCCCAATTGCGTCTCTATGGGCTCTCCGTCCGCACCCAACTCCAGACGCTCCGGTTTGGCACCGAGGTAGGTCACCAGCTCCATCGGCTCACGCATGGGGTCAATGGAAGGGTTGGTCACCTGGCTGGCGTTCAGCAGCATATGGTCCCAGTAAACGCGATAGGGTTGATCGCAACCCATCCCCGTGAGGAGCATGCCGCCGCTCTCAGCCTGCCGGTAGATGTTGCGTAGAACCTGGTTCGACCAGTTGGCGTGTGGCCGAAACTCGAGAGGATTCTGCCGTACCGTCAGGGCGTGCGTCGGGCAAAGCGTCACACAGCGGTGGCAGCCCACGCAGTTCGCGTCCTCGCTATAGACGCAATCGTCCTCGATATCATAGACATGGACATCGTTGGCACATTGCCGGACACACACCTGGCAGGAGATGCACCGGCTCTGGTCGCGCTCGATGATAAAGGCGGGCGTCATGTAGGAGAGCGCCATGGCTTACCTCAAGTGGTATAAAAAGGCCGCCCCAATTGGAGCGGCTTCGCTGCACGCGGCGGGTCATCGACATCGACCCGATCACCTGTAGGCTTATCTTACGGGGACATGTTCGGGGCCGCATCGACCGTGTGGAGGATTTCGAGGATGCCGAACGGAGGATTTAGAGCGATAGCGGTGTCAAGAGAATCGAACAGATGCGGCATGGCACCGCCGTCATATAGCTCAGCAACGCGAGGGAAACACTCGATGGGACTCGAGTCCACAAGGCTCGAACTATCTTTTTAGTACTCTGCTTCACTCGACGACTTTTACTGCGATCGTGATTTTGTCTTGCTGCTGAGACTCGGCGGAGCTAGGCTCCAGGGCCAGTCGTTCCATAGTATCTGCGCGATACATCCCAACTTCGACCGTGAACTCACCCGGCCCAATACTGGAGGGGATCTGAAGGGTATGCGTGTCTTCAATCACGTCCCCGGGCAACCAGAGCGTCGTGGGAAAGCGTCCGCCGTTGGGCGGCGAGTCATCTTGAGTGACGATCTGTCTCTGTCGATCTACGAGGTGAACAAATACAGTATATCCTACATCCATTGGCTTGACTGCTTTCCAGTAGAATCGCAAGGGATAGGCCTCACCGATGCGCAAGGTATCAGGCACCTGATAGCCAAGCAACAGGACCGCTTCGCCAAAGCGGGCATCATCACGCACAGCTGTCTCCGGCAGCTCCACTGCGGCCCCATCCACACGCAGGACGCCCATGACAATCTCCGTGCCGAGAAACCGTCCCGCGCCATCGGTGATGGGCCTCGGCAGATCGCTCACATGGGAGTACACACGCAGAGATATCTGGGCAAACGTGTTCGCAGGATAGTCAGGATCCAGCCAGATCTCATAGACGTCACGGATGATATCATTCTGACGCCACAGAGAAGTCGCCATATTTCCCCGCCCCGGATAGGATTCGATGCTACCCCGCTGGTGGCGATCTGCGTCCAGAACCTTGACAGATACGGTGTAGTTCTGCTTCATCTGAGCGAGACAGCGCCAATACAGCACGATCTCCACACGTTCTCCCGCCTGCATGGGATTGGGGAGGATGTCGAATCCAAGCAACTCCATGCTATCGCCCACTACGACTGAGACCGGATGCCGGATCGAATCAACGACGTCCCCAGTTACCAATGGCCGGGCGTACACGGGGCGGATGTATACAAAGGGGATGATTGCGGCGAACACGGCCAGAGTCAGGCCGGAATATTTGAACATCTTGGTCAGCAGCCTGCCAGCGTTGGCACCAACCTCACGCTGTGTCAGGCCAAGTTTTCTCTGTATCAGATCTATCGCGCTAGCCCCCCCGATGACAAGACAGGTTATGTAGGCACTGATGCCGGGAAGCAGGTACCTTCCTGGGGCAAGGTTGACGTCGCCACGAAATGTTGCCAGCATGATCACCAGCAACGCAACAGCAGCGGCCACAATGCCGCACGTGAGCAGTCTCAATCTATCGACGCCCGGCCGCGCCCTGACAAGGGCAAGTCCGCATCCGAATAGTGCCAAACCCTGTGCCGTGAGCGCTACATGGTAAAAGAGCTGGGGGAGTTCGACATTGCCCCATCCAAAGGATGCATAGCAAGTCTTCGCCATGTAGCGAACCGCGTCCCACGCCAGCCCTCCCGATACATTTGCTAGCCATCGCGAGCCCTCACCCATCAAAATGGTTCCGGAGGATGCTCCCGCTTGCCACAGTGTTGGCAGACGAACGAAGGGCATCTCCCGTATCGCCACGAAGGCGCCCCAGATCGGCACTGTAAACGCAATGGCCGTGAGAACATGCCGCCAGCGTCCCCCATCTCCTGCACCCAAGGGCCCCCGCAAGCTTGACAAGATGAGAACAAAGGCAGCGACTGGGATCATGGCAATCGCATTGACTTTGGACAGCATGGCCAACGCAAGCACCAGCCCCATGCTGAGGCCCGACAGAATGCTGACACGGTTGTGCCAACACTTGAGGATACTATACGTAACGATCGATCCCATCGCAGCAGCCAAGACATCGTTCGTGATCACGCTGCTGTTGAACAAGAACTGGGGCCAGGTTGCATGGAGTAGCATGATCGCGCAGGGGAAAAGCTTCCGACCTGGCGACACCGTTAGGCCAATAAGGTAACTGAACACCACGGACACCGCACCAATGAGCACGGACATGATCCGAACCACATGTACAGCCAGAGCGATGCCCTGATACGGCATACGCTCGGAGTCTTCGTGGATTGCATAGTTCACGCCGCTCACGCCGGTGTACATATACGGGTTGGTGATCGGATCCGCAGGTTCGTCTATCCCCAGGACCCGCATGACACCAGCCGCAGCCCAGTAGTAGAGCGGAGGCTGGAACTTTTCCCAGATGGCCTCGGCATCGGGGTCGCCGGGGCTCGGAAGCCGGGCATTACGCAACAGATAGTGGGCGTATTGATAGTGCCCATCCTCATCGTAGGCTTCCCAGATCGGAATGGCCAGGCTGAAGACGGTTGCGGTTGCCAGATAGACCAGGAGAATCGCTATCGCACAGCGATGCTCGGCGAGCCGATGAACAAGCGAATTACTGAACGCGATGCTTTTTGAGCGTTCAGGCCGGTTGCGACGGCCCCGGCCTTCACCGTCTCTCTTGTACACATCCCGGGGCTGGCTCTCACGATCTAGAGAATGAACATCGTTCGCCTTGGTCATGATGAGGACCGCAGAATTCTGAACAGGTGCCCTGCATCTTCCTGGACCAGAGATATGAACATGCTGATCGCTCGCAGCATCCATCCTGGCATGTGGCAAAGCACGTTGTATCCCCAGGCGCTGCTTGCCAGAAGTGTAATCCCCGTATCCAGAAGAGTGTACGCCAGACCGCGCGGCGTGACCTTGCCGCCACGTAGAAGCCAGGGAGCCCCCACACCAAGCCAATTCAACACCTTCATGCGCGACGCATAGAACTGCTTCTTCACCATCAAGGGACGATGGAGCGAGCCCAGCACCTGCTCTCGCTGCAAGGGCTGTATAGCGACAGCCTCTTTCTGCTGTGCCTCACTCAGCAGCCGCTCACCGATCTCATTACGCACGATGATCAGGTTTTCGCCAGGGTTTTTCCCATACTCGGCTCGCAGCTCGGGCAACCAGGCGTCACCCACTGACAAGTCGCCGAGTTCGCCTGCCGCGTCGGAGCAAGACAAGCAGCCGACCGGGGAAAACAGGTTAAAGCTGATAGCCCACGCGTCCTTATAGGGCACAACAAGCCGAGTGCCATCACGCGTCTCGATGAGAACAGAACCCGGCCACCCTCGGCCTCGATACTCAACGCGCGTCACGTCCGAGATGTCGAGCCCATTGCGGTCTGCCAGAAAGCGAGTCCCACGGAAAGTCACTGTATGGAAGCAAGTAATCGCTATGTGAAAAGCAATCCGATCGGCCAGACGTGGCAACCGTTCCTCAGCCTTGCGAATCCCCTGCAGATGACAGGGCAAGCCAACTATCGCGACCTTCCCACCGAAGGACATCAGTTCAGAGATAATCGTATTCAGAGATACCGGACAGTACCTTGACCCAAGCGACTCCAGGATCTCTTCCTCCGTGGTGGCGATGATACCCTGAGGTCTGACAGGCGCATCCGCGCTGGCGTGGACCACGACCGCACCATCGATTACTCCGCTTCGCAGCGCAGACAGGAGGAGTGCGGTAACTATACCGCCAGAGGACGCCCGATACCGAACATCGCTATCACAGGCGTGCCCCCTGTAGAACGCACGGCAATGCCCGAGCAATGGGTCGCAGGCATTATCTCCAAATGTCGTCCGGGTCAGTCGAGGCAAGTCCTCGGCCAGTGAATAAGACCTCTTGCCGTCTGCAGACTCTTTTGTGCTCAATCTCGGACAGACATCCATGCATAGATCACAGTTGATGCATTTTTTCGAGTCAATCTCAGGTATATAGGTCTCTTGCGGTGTAAGGATCATCGATATCGCACCGCTCGGACAGACCCCGGCACATGTGCCGCAACCGCTGCACGCGTTGTGCTGTGCAACGTCATTGATACTGCGCGCGACGGTGCGACTCTCCCTCGGTATACTCACGTCACCCGTCCATTTTCAGATCTATCACAAGTCCTGCCACCTAGCATGAGTTTGCCAGAATCAACGAGACTGCCTAACTAGCACTCGCCCGAATGCTGTCTTGGTAAAAGCGTTCAACGTCTCGGGCAATCAGATCCCAATCATACTGACTGGAATGCTCCAGTGCTTGGCGGCTCATCCGATCATACAGGTCGTCGTCTCCGAGCAGTTCCTCAATTGCCGCTGCAATCTCTTCGTGTGAAGGATCACATATCCTACCGGTCTTTCCGTCAGCTATAAGCTCGACGGTGGCATTATGGGGGCCTCGTGCGAGAATCACCGGAAGGCCACAGGCATTGGCTTCCAACGCCACGATATTGAATCCCTCACGCTCGGAGAGCGTCACAAACACACGGGAGCCCTTCATGAGAGCATACACATCATCCGACCTGTCCACCCTGCCCCAGAACTTGACGTTATGTTCTACGCCCAGACTTGAGGCCAGCTCTTGAAGATTCTGACGCTCGGGGCCGTCCCCAATGACAGAACACGAGATACCTGGACGGTCCTTTTTGAGCACCGCTAACACATGCAGCAGCAACGCCACATTCTTCTCCCGGATAAGCCTCCCAACACAGACTATATCAGAGATCTGACCACTCGGTTCGATACCCTGAAGATGATGCCAATCGACGCCACAAGGGATGACGGAGATTCGTGACCTGGGGACGCCAGCACGCACCAGTGCGTCCGCTGTGTGTCCGGATATCGAGAGGATATGGTCGGGAAGCACCGCTGCTACGCGCTCTACTCCCCATCCAATCACCCCCCTGGTTACGCCCAGGTACCGCATCCACAAGTCGCCCCAATACTCTAACCAGGATACGACCAGCGGCCTGCGTTTTCTGACGGCCCATATCTTGGCGGCATAGATCGGAATGTAGGGGGCAGAGCCACAGTCGACGAGATCATAGTCCTCCCGTAGCAGCGCGGTGAGCAAGTGAGCACTGTAGTATAGAGCCTGTCCAATGGAGCGTCTGCCCTGGACGTACAGCGGTCGAGCAGGGCAAACGCCGTGCAGATGAATTCCATCTTCGGTGACGAGGTCGTCAGGTCCCTCCCATAGCTTCATGCTGTACAGATGGACTTGATGTTTGCCAGCGAGGCGCTTGGCGATCTCAAAGTAACGCCGCTCGCCCCCCCCCTTTACGTACGGGAATACTACATCATAGACAATGGCAAGCCTCATAGCGAGGATCCTTTCAGCACGTGATCCATCTCTCTTGCACGAACCTACTTCGCGAGCTTTGAAGAACGGCCCCGGTCATGCAGGAACAAGCCATAGCCGATGGCGCTGACTGCGAACGCCGCGATAGCAAGCACGGTGGCAACCTGTAGCAGACTCTCGTGAAACAGACCCACCAGACCCAGTTGTGCAATAACACCGCCCAAAAGTACATACAGGAAGCTGGTTCGGTTTGTCCCCAGAGTATAGTTTATCCAGAGATTTGTGACGGCACGGAAGGTCATGGCCGCCGCAACGACTCCGAGTATTGCCCCGTTCACCGTATGCTGGGCGCCGAGGACAGCATGCACTATCTGCGTTGGAAAGAGGACATACAACCCGGTGATCAAGCCGCAAGGGATGATCACTGCCAGCAAGCTGACGTGCATCAGCGGACCAGAATCCCTGTTGAGGGTGAAAGACTCGGCTGTCTTGGGCAACAGCACACTGGCGACAGCCATGGGGAAAAAGAAGATGATTTTGCCCAGTGTTACCGCTACGGCGTACTCGCTGGCCAATTCCGGCGTAAAAAGGAGTTTGACGAGAACCATATCAAGCTGAGTCATTATGGCAAACAGCACCAAAGCGGAAATGACGCTCAGAGGCCTGAGTCCTTCACGCTCCGTTACCGAATGGGGTTTGAGGGAAGGGCCCGTCACAGCGGTCCGCCGGGCAGCGTACAGACCCACCGCCGTAGCTGCGCTGGATGCCACAGGCAAGGCCGCAACCGCACCAGTTACATCGAGTCCCATCGCGACCAGCGCGTATCCGACCACAACTCTCAGGGCACCGGTGGCGACTTCCATGCTTCCCATGATCTCAAACTGCTGAAGACCCTGAAAGAATCCAGTAAGCAAGCCCTTTGTCATGGCAGGGATTAGCCCGAGAGCAGCAACGATCACAGGAAGCGGCGAGTCAAGCTTCATCAGCCGCATGGTGAGAGAACTCGCGGCCACGAGTGCAGCAACGACAGGGAGCGTTCCGCCCAGGGTCCACTTCATCGCCTTTCGCAGGACCTCAGTCGTTCCCTGGCGCTGGCCGCCAGCCTCCACGGACGACACCTTCACGGTCACCAGAGTACGTAGCGAGGCAGCTGCAACGCCCATCAGATCGAACAATGCCTGGACAGCTACCAGCGAACCGAAGCCAACTGGCGTGAGCATGCGCCCCATCATTACCACAAATACGTATCCAAAGACATTGCTCAGCGAAGTCGCCGCAAACATGATGGTCATGTGCTTGAGATGTGACATGTGGGGCTGGATACGAAGCCGGAGGCCTTGCCATGCACGAAGCAAGCTCCGCCGTAGATCTCGGACAAGCACAGGCGTACGCATACGTCACTCAACCACGCTGATCGTGCCCAGGAAGATCTGGTCAGATGGCCAGCGTCGACCTTCTCGGTCCACAGCCTGCAGCCTCTGTCCTGTAGTCTCCACATACATGCCGGCGACAATTGAGTAATCGCCCGGCGCAAGGTCTGGGGGGATAGGGATCGTCCGCTTGTCGACAATCGTCTGAGCTGGCCGCCACATAGACGTGGGGCACTGCCAACGACACGGCTCACCGTCATCTTGCCCCAGTACCTCGCCGTGGTCATCAATCAAGTGCAAAAAGACCTTGTATCTGGCAGTCGGTTGGCCTTCAGCTTGCCAGAAAAGAAGCAGATCCAGTCCGTCCTTCCTGGAGATCGCAGCGCCCGGCGATGTCCACCCGACCAGGCTTATGCCATCCTCCAACTCGGAAAACAGGGGGGATTGGGGCTCAGTTTCGTAATAGGGGCTAATCCTGTAGAGCGTCGAGTCGCCATACTCGTAAATCGGGAAAAGATAGGGCGCTGTATCCAACCATCTCAACGAATATGGAGATAGGCCGGCCCTGTCAGAATCCAAGGGAGGCGTTCGATCAACCGCCACGTAACGGATGCCTTGCTCGCTGATCACATCAGGGGTGTAAAAATACTCCACAGCACCGCTCGGCCGTTCCCCCGGCATCTGGACATCAATCGTGAATTCAATGGAAGGGCTTTGTCCCTCAAGCGTAAACACCCAGGATACGTCCGTCTCGCTGTCCTGAGCCGTCGAAATCCGCTGCCTCTGCAGACCGATGCCCGTCGTCACTATTTCGTATCGGACTTGGCCTTGAGCACGTTGCTCCTGCGCCACGATTTTGGTACCGCCGACATCCAAAACTCGAGGGACATCCATCATCTCAAGCGGGATATACAGAGTTAGAGGCCCTTCCGACAGGCTCCGATTGAACTGGTAGACTATGGTAGCCTTATGTTGTCCTTCCTCAAGACACGCGCTGCGAATGATCTCCAGATCCGTGTAGGTGAAGGTGGTGCGCATACAGAGGCCATTCGTGATTGTGTCTACCTGGAAATCCGTTCTGACGGCCTCTGCCAGGGAATAGCTCTTGCGACCCTGCGACACGTCGTATTCCAGAATCGCCCGGCTATCAATCCAGGCGAACGCGTCCACCGCTGTAAGTGTATCCACCCCCATATAGGGCATGTACAGAGACACCTGCAAACCATCCGACTGCAAGTACGGATAGGTCGTTGAAATGCGAAGGCTGCCATTGTCAATGGATTGGTTTCCCGAGAACAGCGCTATCGATGCTCGCGCTTGATCCAGCTTCCAATCCCATTCTCCTCGAATAGAAAGCGATCGATGAAATGCAGGCCTGACCGCAATCGCCCGGATCCAATCAGAGAAAGGGCCAGGGAACACCGCAATGGCTCCATCAGGGTCGAGTGGCGCTTGAGCAATCCACTCTGCGATATGCAACTCGTCATCATCCAATGTTCTGTAGAAGCGACTTGCGAAAGCAAGCTGCTTTTGTCCCGTGCGCCCCACGATCAGCAACGCAGCGATGAGGACTAGAACCACAGACCCCTTCGCAATAAGGGACCATCTTGACCCGATTCTGCGGCCAAGATCCGACGCCAACTCCAAGAGCCTTGCCACACCGACGCAAAAGAGAGCATAGACCGCAAAGTAGCTAAAGTAGGCGGAGCGGTCCGCCAGATCGGCGGCGTCCAGCATGTTGAGCCCGAGAGGCACCACCAGGAACGCCAGTGCAAGCGAGAAGAGATGTCGATCTCTCCTCGGGAGAACCCACAGCCCGATCAGCGCTGGAACCAGGACACAGGCCCATACCTCGGCATGCTGCCCGTAAAAGTAATGCCATCGGCCGGCAAGCTGCTCTGCAGCGCGAAAGGAGAACACGCTGCCTACGTACCCGCCAGAGATATTACGCGCCTGCGAGATGTATGAAGGCACGTACGGCAGGGACAGGAGTATTCCCGCCATGGCAGCGCGCAACCAGACGCTTAACGCCCCGCGGACGTCTTGCCAGGAAGCCAACGCCAATACCACAACAAGGCCAAAGACCAAACCGATAAAGATGACCGAAGATGTCTGGTGAAAACCTATAACCAAAGAACCCATAAAGCCAGCGAGAATAGTGCTCTTGCGCGACCTGGTTGAAGAGGCGTCCAGAAGGAAATAAAAGGAGAATAGAGAGAAGAAAATGCCAAAGAACGTTATGTAACCCCATGATAGCATCTCAGAGTACATGGGGTTAAAGACAAAAAGAACCGCGCCGACTAGGGCAATCCATGGCGGAACAACGCGCTTGATCAGCAGAAAGAATGGCCAGCCGATCAGTGAGCTGATCAGTACCGACAGGATCCGCGAACCGGTTACAGCTCCCCAAATCTCGGTGGTCAGCTTCAGCGGCAGGGCAATCAGAGGGGGACGGGTCAGACCGCGGCCGCTCACGTCATTGCCAAAGACCTGGTTCATGGTCACGAGATAGTTCTTGCCATCCGCGGAAAAGTAGCCGCCTGCCGTTATGAACTGCAAGCGAGAGGCGAAAATGGCAACCAGAACGATGGCAAGTATCAGAGCGGGTAGCGCCCCTGGTGATCTCAAGAATCGACGGAACAACCCGTACCACACACTCGGCCGCGAGCGAGCTCTGTCACTCATCCATCATCTTCGATATCAGACAATGTTTGGATCAGGCTCATCGCATCGATGTCTGTAGTCAAGAGATTATTCCGGTGTACGAAATCGTCGCACTTTTCGCTATACGGCAGGGCAATGATGCGCCGCCCGGTACGATGGGCGAAAAGCAGGCTGTGGTAGCGCATGCAGATGGCCGCGTCCAGTACGCCGTACACCACCAATACGTCCTGGGGCCGATACCAACCGCGCAGAATCCGCAATGATGGCGCACGCCGCTGCAGTGCGTCTGCCAGCAAGAGATCGTTGTGGCCTGCCACTGTCGGGTGCTGGCACATTGGAATGAACAGGAACTGGGTGTCAGGCAGTTCATTGATCACCGTAGAGAACTCCCGCACCAAAGGCTCGGGAGACTCGATCCCCGTTGCAGTCAGGGCAAGACCCACCAACGGACGATGAATGTCAATACCCTCCTGCGCCAGAATCTCCTCAGCTCGTTCGACTGGTGCGGCCGGCATCGACAGAGATAGATCCGGCACCAGGTGGGCCTCTCCACCAAGTTGCCGAACGAAATCAACGCATATCTCGTCGCGAACAGTGATGAGTGGGAGACGAGCAACGATCTTGCGGAGGCGTTTCTGTATCTTGAGCGGAGTGCTGGGATAGATACCTACTCCGTGAAAGATGCACTTGATCCGCATCAGCAGGGCCAACTGCACCAGAAGTGGCGTCAGGCGCTGCTTTGGTCCCATATGTCCACTGAACAGACCGCCGCTGATAACCAGAACGTTGCACCATAACAACCAGAAAGGAGTCGCCCAGACCGGTATAGCTCTCAGACGATGCATCTCTCGTGTCCCGGCTGGATCGCCCGAAACTACGACCACGCGATCACGCGCAGGAAGCTGCTGAACAAGCCCCTCTAGAATGGCCTCGTCGCCCACGTTGCGCATCCCAACACTGGCGATAACTAGAACCCGATCGGCAGGATGAACTATTCCACCAATCATGTTTCACTCACTCCGTGTCGTACACCACAGTCAAGCGATAGCTCTCGCGTGGCTCCGATGGGCCCTGCCCGATGGCATCGAACGGATCAGCGTGCCCCTACCTGTGTATGCTCTTTCCCAACATGCTCAAGAAAAAGGACGAGAATACAGTCTGCGCCCCATTGATGAACAGAACCCCACTCAGAACCAGAGTTCGCGCGTATGCTACGCTATCGAATGCTGTTTGACGCCATCCTTGCCACGAAAAGCCAAACAACACCACACCCGATATTATCGCGACCAGGCCCAATAGAATGCCCCTTTCGAGGTTAAAGTACCTCCAGAGCCATTCCATGATTCGGTCTCCGCTACGCGGCTGGTCTATGTGAGAAAACGTCGTCGCATCCAATCCGAGGCTTATGGTTTGGACCCCCAGCGACATGAACAGCCCGCCGGCGAAGATAATGGGATAGTTACGTGAGACGACCAAGAGGGTCAAGCCTGCGATCAGTGAAATGATGCCCGGGATCACATATAGCGCAGTCGGGCTGTACATCAGCATCAGCCGAAGGTGACGCCAGGCGTCCGGAACCGAGTTTAGCTTGGAGGTACCACCGCGCGGATAGTACGTAATGGGTACTTCAGCGATGTGGAGCTTGGCGCGAATCGCCTTGAAAACCATCTCCGACGCGAATTCCATTCCGCTGGAACTCAGACCAAGACTGTCGTACGCCTCTCGCGAGAAGCCGCGCATGCCGCAATGAGAATCAGATATGTCTGTACGGAAGAGCACATTCAGAATGCCAGAGAGAATCGGATTGCCAATGTACCGATGAGACCATGTCATGGCCCCCGGAAGAATGCGGCCCCGGAATCGAGAACCCATCACAAGGTCTTTCCCCTGCCGCATGTGTTCGAGAAAGGGCCCGATTTCTGCCAGGTCATATGTATTGTCGCCATCTGCCATAATGATGTATTGACCACGACTCGCGGCGATACCGGTCATTAACGCTGCCCCATATCCCCGCAGGGACTCGAACACAACGCGAGCTCCGGCTGACTCGGCTATCTGTGCAGATTGATCGGAAGAGCCATTGTCACAGACCACCACTTCGCCGCCGAGACCAAGTCGTCGCATGGCGTCGAGACCTGTCTTGACACAGGCTCCTATCGTCGCCTCCTCATTGAGACAAGGTATGACTATAGACAGCTCTATCTCAGCCTCACACATGAATCGGACCTCCTCCAGATCAGATGCACAGCCCCGTCAAAGATAGCGATTTCCGACACCGCTGCAAATCATTCTTGTCCAGACATGATGTACGCCATCTTTTTCGGGGGGGCGGGGCAGAGGGTACGATAGCATCCATTGACAAAGACGATTGTTGCATAGCTTCCGCTGCAAGGCCAGTATGACACAGTCTTTGTGTGACAGCAACCATAGGGGCTAGCCGCAGCCAATAGATCGCACAGCCCGTTTCTGCGGCGCCTCCTTCCTCAGTACGGAGCATCAAGATCGCGTCGCCGTTGCCTCCTGCATGAAGCATTATGTCAGGTCCGCTCCAGATTGAAGGCCGTAAGGTACTCTGATAGAGTATCGCAATTGGGGAGGTGTCGCCGGTTACCAGCGCCTCCTATCAACGTGGACGACCAGGAGAGACGCCGCATGCTGAGCAGCCAATCAGGATCCAGCAGGGTTGTCGCATACAGGATCGCAGAGCACTAGAAACACTATACCGCAATTAGCGCAAGTCTTGGCTCCGGACCCCCGCCATCAACAGGCCGATCTGCTCGCGCGTGGCGGTCGGGCCGTCGACCGTGGCGATGATCTCACCCTCATAGATCACGGCGATACGGTCTGAGAGGGTCAAGATCTCGTCCAGTTCGGCCGAGACCAATAGCACAGCGACGCCACGGTCGCGCTGTGCCACGATCTGCTGATGGATGAACTCGATCGAGCCCACGTCGACGCCCCGCGTGGGCTGGCTGGCGACCAGCACGCCGATCTCACGACCGAGCTCACGGGCAACGACCATCTTTTGCTGGTTTCCGCCCGAAAGCGAGCCCGCCGGCGTCTGCACGTCCGGGGTCCGGATATCGTAGGACGCCACTAGATGTTCAGCATGGGCACTGATCGCCTCATCCACCCGTACGCCGTGCCTGGCAAAGGGCTCGCGATGGTAGGTATTCAGGACCAGATTCTCGGCCACAGAGTAAGCACCGATCATACCAAAGCGATGCCGGTCCTCAGGGATGTAGGCCATGCCCGCGTAGGTCCGCTGCCGCGGCGTCCACCTGCTGACATCGACACCGTTGAGCAGAATTGAGCCCGACAGAATGTGGCGCAGACCAGTGATCGACTCGACCAGTTCGGTCTGTCCGTTCCCCTGCACACCGGCCACGCCGAGGATCTCGCCGGCGCGCACCTGCAGATTGACATCCCGCAACGCTACGCCAGCGCGCTCGGCGTGCGTCGAGAGCTCCCGGACGTCGAGAACAACCTTCTCTGGGTGGGCGGGGCCTTTGGGCACCTGCAGGATGACTTTGCGCCCCACCATCATCTCCGCCAGCGATGCCTGCGTGGACTCTTCAGGGGTCGCCTCACCCACCACGCGTCCCGCCCTCATCGCCACAATGCGGTGGGACACATCGAGCACCTCACGCAGCTTGTGCGTGATAAAGATGATCGAGTGTCCGGCAGTGGCCAGGTCACGCATCACATGAAAGAGATCCTCGATCTCCTGCGGGGTCAAGACCGCCGTTGGCTCATCCAGGATCAGGATACGGGCATTGCGATACAGTGCCTTGAGTATCTCTACCCGCTGCTGCACTCCCACGGGAATCTGCTCGATGATGGCGTCGGGGTCCACAGCCAGCCCATATAGCTCGGAGAGTTGCATGACGCGCTCACGGCCAGCCTTGAGGTCCAGAAACGGCGTCCCGGCGTGCGTAATCTCCGCCCCGAGCAAGATATTCTCTGTCACGGTCATCGGCTGCACGAGCTGGAAATGCTGGTGCACCATGCCGATCCCCAGCGCAATCGCGTCGCGGGGCGAGGAGAGGTGCACGCGCTGGCCGTCGACATAGACCTCGCCGTCGTCCGGGTGATAGAGACCATAGACGACGTTCATCAGCGTGCTCTTCCCTGCGCCATTCTCGCCCAGCAGGGCCAGGATCTCTCCTTTGTGCAACGTCAGGCTCACGCTATCGTTCGCAACGACCCCTGGAAAGGTCTTGGTGATGTTCCGCGCCTCGAGGACAATGCCCGTCATGGGTCACTCCGTCTCATAGACCTCGCCCTCGGCGGCAGGTGCGCGCGTGCGCCCGACCACGCCCACCAGAACGACAATTGTAGTGACATAGGGCAACATGCTGATGAAGAAGCGGGGTACCCTGGTGACGCCCGATAACAGCAACTGATTCTGCAGCGCCTGTGCGTATCCGAACAGCGTCGATGCTCCCAGTGCGCCCAGCGGGTTCCAGTTCCCGAAAATCATGGCAGCCAAAGAGATAAAGCCACGCCCGGCCGTCATTCCCTCCTTGAACTGGCCCACCGCCTCCAGTACGAGAAACGCACCGCCGAGGGCAGCCAGGGCGCCACCGAGGGTCGTGTTAATGTATCGCCAGCGGTTCACGTTGATGCCCATCGTGTCCGCCGCGCGCGGGTGCTCGCCGATAGCCCGCGTGCGCAGTCCCCACCGGCTGCGAAAGAGCAGGAACTGCAGGACAAAGACCATCGCGAGCGCCAGATAAGTCAGAAAGCCATTGGTGAACAGAATCTCCCCGAACACCGGTATCCGCGAAAGAAGCGGGATGGCGAAATCGGCGAACTTGCCCCTGCTGAGCCAGTCCGGGTTAAACAGATAGGTGCTCAATCCCGTGGCGAGCACGATCAGCGCCGTTCCGCTGATGATCTGGTTCATGCGAAAACGGATGCTCAGCAAGGCATGCAGGTACCCCATGGCCGCACCCACCAGGATGGCGGACAGCGTGGCAAGGAAAAGGCTCAAGGGAAGCGGCAGACCGCCCGTAAAGGCCTTGACGACAAAAGCGCCAAAGGCGCCCGCCAGCATCATGCCCTCAATGCCGATATTGATGATGCCGGAGCGCTCACACAGGATTCCAGACAGGGCACCAAAGATCAGAGGTACCGCCGCGCGCAGTGTGTAGCGCAGGACCCCCTTTCCCATTAAGATGCCCAGGGCGCCGTCGCCAAGCGGCGTCGTTTCCGCCAGGATTGCGAGAACTGCAACAACGACGATCAGTGCCCAGCTTACCCACCGGGTGGTGCGCTTCACGCGGGAGGTACCGGCTGCAGTGGTTGTTGGAGCCGCCATCCTAACCTCCCCAGCCCGTGGCGAGCTTTGTCCCCGCTGTATCTTCATCCGCGTGCCGGCTGCGGATGCGATAGATCACCCGCACGATCTCTGGTGCCGCCACCAAAATCAGTACAAGGGCCTGCACCACCTGGATGATCTCACTGCGCACACCTGCGTCAAACTGCATCTTGGCGGCTCCGCCATACAGCGCCCCCATGAACACTGACGACAGCACGACGCCGAATGGCTGCGTGCCGCCTAATAGGGCCACCGTGATGCCCTCAAACCCGGAACTGCCGGTGAACTCCGGGGCATAGCGATGGTACAGTCCGAGCGTCTCCACCGTGCCAGCCAGTCCGGCCAGCCCCCCGGCAATTGCCATGGTGAGCACAATGGTCCAGTTGACGCGAATTCCGGCGTAACGGGCTGCGTTGAGATTCTCCCCGACGGTACGCACCTCAAAGCCGAAGGTGCTCTTGCGCAATATCCACCACACGATGAGCGCCGCTACCAGCGCCACCACGAGGCCCCAATGGACATCGGTAAACACCCTGGGAAAGAACTCGGGCAGGATCGCGGTGGGCAGCACCTCTTTTGTCTGGGAGATGCCCCGCGCGGCTGCGACGGGATCAGACAGCGGCCCGGGTTGCTGTCCCTCGGTGCCCCCGGCATAGATCAGCCAGCTCACGAATAGCGAGGCGATATAGTTCAGCATGATGGTGGTGATCACCTCATGCGCGCCGCGCCACACCTTGAGCAGCCCTGGGATCGCCCCCCACAGAGCACCGCCGGCCAGGCCGGCCAGCAGCGCCAGAGGCAGGTGAAGGTACACCGGTAGCCCCTCCAGGCTGACGCCGACAGCAACCGAGGCTGCTGTTCCCATCAGATACTGCCCGGACGCGCCGATATTGAACAGGCCGGCCTTGAAGGCAAAGGCGACCGAAAGCCCGGTGAGGATAAACGGCGTCGCGGTGCGCAGGGTCCGAGATATCGCCCCAAGGCTGCCAAAAGCGCCCTGCAGCAGGCCGGCATAGGCCGCCAGTGGGTTTTCGCCTGACAAAAGCATGATCACGGCACCGACCGCAAACGCCGTGAGCAGGGCGAGCAAGGGCATCAACAGGGGATGGGTGATACGCGTGAACCAGCGGGAGCGGTCTTGCGCGCGATCAGCCGGGTCACCCATGGCAACTCCTGTACATACAAGACATCAATGCGCCTCGAGGCAGGCGTGCTGCATCGCATGGCCCGCCCCGTAGCCAGATGAGAGATAGATACACAGTGGGGAGGCTGAGCCTCCCCACTGTGATACGCCGATCTACTGACCGTAGCCGGTGCTGACGGAGCCGTCAGCGAGTCCGGCTGCGAGTGCCTCCAATTCGCTCTTGAGCTCAGCCGGAAGCTGATCCTCAAAGTCATGATACGGCGCCAGGCCGGCATCGCCGTACACCTGGCCACCCTCAAATGAGCCGTCGGCGGCCGCAAGAATCAGATCTCTGACGCCACCGCGCACGGACTTGATCGCGCTGGTCACCAGGCAGGGATGGGCGCCCGGCAGCGTCTCCCACTGGTCGGTATCCACACCGATGCAGTAATAGCCCTCATGCGTGGCCGTCTCTTCCAGGGCGCCGTTGCCCGTCTGGCCGCCAGCGGCGAACACGACATCAGCACCCCCGTCGATGGCCTGTGCGGCCGTCGCGGCGCCCCACTCGGGGTCCGTAAACGCCTGAGCGATCTCGCCCGGGTGGTACGCCGAGATGATGTTGATGTCGGACTTGACCGACTTGGCACCAGCCTCGTAGCCCTCGCGGAAAGCGACCACAGCCGGGATCAGGTCCGTCCCAAAGACGCCGCCAATCGTGCCCGACTTGGTCAGATTGGCTGCCAGGACACCGGCCAGATAGCCGGCATGATCCTCATGAAACACCAGACCCGCAACATTCGGGACGACCTCAGCCTGGAACTGGTCCACACCGATGAACATGATGTCCGGGTACTCGGCAGCCATCTGCAACGTGGCATCGCCGAGGGCGTATCCCACCGTGACGATCACATCGTAGCCCTCATCGGTGAACTGACGAATGTTGTCCAGATAGTCGGTCGCGGCCTTGGTCTCGATATACTTGGGCTCTACGCCCAGCTCTGTCGCCGCGTCCTGGACACCTTCCCAGGCCGACTGGTTAAAGGTGCGGTCGTTGACGCGACCTACATCCGTCACGAGGCCGATCTTAAATTCCTCTCCTCCAGAGGCGCCCTCACCCCCTGCGCAGCCCGTGGCCAGCATGGCCACAATCAGCAGTATAGCCAATAACGATACAAAGGTCCTGTGCATCTTGCTCTCCTCCATGCTTCAACTTCACCAGAGTTCCTGGCACGCCATTGTCACCGTACCCATTGGGTGATCTGGCGAAGGAAGATTAGCACGTGCTTCGAGAGCTTGCAAGCGGCAGCCCGCTCTCTGCATAAGCACGGTGAAGCGACAAGTCAGGAGACAGGGAACGTCAGAGGCAACCGGATCTGCCTGGCGCCGAGAACGCACATGACCGCCATCCCAAAGGGACGACGGTCACAAGACTGGCTATGGTGCCCCTGACTGGACTCGAACCAGTACGCCCTAAACGAGCACAGGCCCTCAACCTGCTGCGTATGCCAATTCCGCCACAGGGGCTCAATCGCGAGTATAGCCCATCGCCTGCAGTTGTCAACTCGGCTGCCCACAGGGTACAATAGCGGCCAACGATCCGACAGTCAGTTCCCCCCGGGGAGGCTCATATGCGTATTGCGCTGGATGCGATGGGAAGCGATCATGCTCCCGCGGTGGATGTGCGCGGCGGCGTGCGTGCGGCGCGCCGCTTTGGACACGAGATCATCCTGGTTGGCCGCGAGACGGAGATTCGCGAGGTCCTGGCCGCGGAAGATGTGTCAGGGCTGGCCCTCTCGGTGGTGAACGCCTCCGAGGTGGTAGAGATGGGCGAGCATCCAGCACAGGCCGTGCGTGCCAAGAAGGACGCCTCCATCGTCGTGGCCATGGGGCTCTTGCGCGATGGGCATGCCGATGCTGTGGTCTCCGCCGGAAACTCGGGCGGGGTCTTGGCCGCCTCGCTGGCCAGCGCCGGGCGCATTGGGCGCATCGCAGGCGTGCAGAGGCCAGCCATATCGACAGTCATGCCTGCCATCGATGGGCCCGTGTTTATGCTGGACATTGGCGCCAACACAGACTGCAAGCCCGAATGGCTGATGCAGTTTGCGATCATGGGCTCTGCGTACGCCCAGTACATCATGGGCATTCCGCAGCCGCGCATTGCACTGCTCTCCAACGGCGAGGAAAAGATAAAGGGCAGCACGCTGGTTCAGGAGACCTATGCGCTGCTGGAACGCAACTGCCCGGATCTGAATATCGTGGGCAACGCCGAGGGCAAGGATATCCTGCGCGGCATCGCCGATGTCATCGTCACCGATGGCTTTACAGGGAACGTGGCGCTCAAGACCGCAGAGGGCACCGCGAGCATCCTGCTCAGGGTGTTGAGCCAGGAGATAAAGTCACGGCCGGTGGCCGTACTGGGCGCGCTGCTGGCGAAACCGGCGTTCAACGCTGTGCGCAAGCGATTGGATTTTCGCGAGTATGGCGGCGGCGCGTTGCTGGGTGTCAATGGCGTCGTTGTGATCGCGCATGGTCGCTCCGACGAGCTTGCGATAGAGAATGCGGTGGGTGTGGCCATAGCTGCCCGCGAAGGAGAGATTGTCCGGGTGATCGAGCAGCGCGTAGCCACCATGACGGAATCCGCGTCGCAAGAGAGCAATGCCGTCTAGCGCCCGTCATTCGTTCCAGCCAACAGACTGAGGTTATGCATGCAAGCTTTCGCCAATCACGCCTTTCTGGACAAGCGCCGCAAGTACGCCAAGTGGGGCAACTATATCGGATTGGGCGCCCTCTTTATCGGACTTTTCACCGCCGCGCGGTCACCGGTGCTGTCGTCGACCCTGCTGCTGATCGGCGTGCTCGGGGCATCGGTCGGCGCCTACATGGCCAACCGGTACGTCCGCGAGCCGCGCCCGGACCAGCTGCTCGCACGCGCACTGGATGGTTTGGACAAACGGTACACGCTGCTGAGCTACTATCTCCCCTCAGACCAGGTCGTGTTCTCCCATCGCGGCTTTACAGTGCTGGTGACACGCGCTCAGCAGGGACAGGTCACCTACGCCGATGGGCGCTGGGATCACCAGATGCGCAGACGCAGGATAAAGCAGCTGTTCGGTGAGCCGGCCATCTCCAAACCAGAACAGGATCTGGAACTGGAATGCAGAGACGTAGAAAAGTGGGTGTCCTCCCTGGGCCTGAGCGATCAGGTACCCGTGAATGGCGTGATTGTCTTTACCGGTGAGGATGTACAGCTTGACGTCCAGGATCCAGCGTTTCCCGCGGTTACCCTCCAGAACCTGGCGGGCTTTCTCCGAGATACCACGGGCGAGCAGACGCTCTTGACCACCAGCCAGCGTCGCGAGATCGAGAGCAAGCTTGATGCACTGGTCGGAAGGGTCTGAGTCGTTCGTGCCCCTCGCCCGGCGCGTCGCGCTGCCGATCATCCTGCTGGTCGCCCTCGCACTGCGCCTGTACCGCCTGGGGGCCGCCAACCTCTGGTGGGATGAAGCCCTGGCTGTCTGGGCCGTGCGCAAAGGCCTGGGCGGCGTCACGCTCTGGACCGCGTCGGACGTCCACCCCCCGCTCTTTTTCTGGTCCCTCTGGGCCTGGGTGCAGGCCTTTGGAGAATCCGAGTTCGCCCTGCGGTTGCTTCCCGCTCTGTTTGGCGTGCTCACAGTGGCCGCCGTGTACCTGCTTGGCCGCCTGGTAGGCGGCGAGCTCACCGGTCTGCTCGCCTCGCTCCTCACAGCCCTGAGCCGTTTTCACGTATGGTGGTCGCAGGAATTGCGCATGTACGTCCTGGCGGGCTTGCTGGGGGTTCTCTCGCTGTACCTGTTCCTCCGGTGGCTGCACACCATGCGCTCCGATGTACCGGAGAAAACCAGGCGAACTGGTAACCGCCTGCTGGCGGCATGTTCCCTGGCGACGCTCGGTGCCCTTTACACCATCTTTCTCAGCGGGGCCTGGGTGCTGGTTGAGAACCTCGTCGTGCTGGCCATCCTGCTGGTGCTCAAGGGCTATCGACGCCGCGAGGTGCTGGTGCGATGGGCCGTCTCGCAGGTCGCCGTGGGCGCGATCCTGGCCCTATGGCTCTGGCTCTCGTGGGGGCGCATGTCCACCTGGTCCGTGTCGGAGCCTGTGTCACTGGGCTTTGTCGCGCGGCTGTATGCCATCCTGCTGACCTCCGGCGCGTCAGTGGACATCGATCGCTACCTCTGGGCTACGATTCTGCCACTGGCGACCGCTCTGCTCGGGACCATTCTGCTTTTGCGACGCCAGCTTAAAGCAAGCGATCCGAGCGGTCTTGTGGCGCTGGCTACCATGTTGCTCAGCATCCTGATCCCTCCCGCAATTGTGTACCTGTCCACCCTGCCGCGCAGCCTCTTTTACACACCACACATCGAAGCCCGCTACCTGCTGCCCTTTGCGCCCGCCTTCTGGGTGCTCCTGGCCTGGGCGGTGACTGCAATCGGCCGCCGCTGGCGCGTGGCAGGCGGAGTCATCGCCCTGGGTATCCTGGTCTCCTGGCTGGCCGTGCTCCCCGGCCACTATACTGACCGCCTTCTGCGCGACGATTACCAGACGATGGTGCGCGCGATCGCCAGTCAGTCAGAGCCAGGAGATATCGTGCTGCTCGATTCCAGCAGTCGCTACCCTCTGTTCCTGTACCAGTACGACCAACTGGCAACAGAGGGGCGGCCGCCCTTACACAGCATTCCGCAGTCGGGCAACACGCTCTCAGAGCAGGACGTGGCCTCCTGGTTGGAGAAAAACGCCGGCAGTTACACCCGCATCTGGCTCGCCGAAGTGGACGTGAACCTCTCCGATCCCGACAGGGTACTCAGACAAGCGCTGGATGAGGCCTATGGTCTGGACTGGGCCGAGGGCTATGGGCATAACACGCTGCTGCTGTTCGCTCCGGGCGAGGTGTCCCCTTCTCTCGCAGATGGCTACCGGCCGGAGCAGCAGGGTGATTCCGGAGCCTCCACCTGGGGACTGCGCGGGTGGGAGATCACAGTGGATAGGTACACGCGCGGTGACCTGATCTGGACCACACTGTACTGGGATCGTGGCTCCGCGTTCGAGTGCCGCCTGGAGCTGCTGAACGAGCACGATACCCTTGTTGCGAGTCGCGCTGTGGGCCTGGCCCTCGGCGCACCAGCGCGCGAGCGCGTCACACTGCCAGTCACCGCCGCCTTGCCGTCAGGCTCGTACAGGGTGCAACTGGTGAATACCGACGGAAACAGGATACTTTTGCAGCGCGTGCGTGTCTCATCGCAGGGTGACTATGCCATGCCGCGCGGACCCGCCGTGCCGCTGAAAGCAGCCTTTGCCGGGGGGGTGACGCTGGAAGGCTACACGCTGCTGGGTGCCGGCGCCGGGGAGCCGCTCTTGCTTCACGCGGGGGATGAAGTGGTCCTCGATCTCTACTGGCGCGCAACAGGGAGCCCGGAGCGCGACTGGACGGTGTTCACCCATCTGGTCGGGGAGGCCTACAACGCCGCCACCTCTGGACCGGTCTGGGGCCAGCAAGACGGCATGCCCGCTGAAGGCCACTGGCCCACCTCAACCTGGCGCTCCGGAGAGACCGGTATCGATCGTTTCATCATCTCGATCGATCCGCAGGCACCACCCGGCGACTATACGCTTTCCTTTGGCCTGTACGATGGCACCACGGGGGAGCGAGCCGAGATTCGTACGGCGGGGGACCTGACAGCGGATCAGCTAACGGCCGGGACGACGATAAGAATTACGGCGCCCTAACTGGCGGCGCTGTCTGCGAACTGCGCGGTCACATCGATGTACTTGACCCAGGATTCGTGGACAGGTGCGTGAGCCAGGAGCACCACCGCGCAATACATGGGCCGGTAGGGGGCGCGTCGCAGAGGCATGTTCGCCTCTTCAGGGGTGCGGCTCCCCTTGCGGGTGTTGCAGCGCTGGCAGGCGCAGACGACATTCTCCCACGTCGTGGTTCCGCCCCGGATGCGCGGCAGCACGTGGTCGACGGTCGTTTCAGATCTGGGGGGACGCTGACCGCAGTACTGGCAAGTGTAGTTGTCGCGCGTGAAAACGGCGCGACGTGTCAGGGGGACGCCGGTCTGCCTGGGGACGTGGACAAAGTAGACTAACCGGATCACCAGAGGCACAGGCAATGACAGTGTCTCGGCACGGAGACGCCCCTCTGCCGCCTCCACGACCTCAGCCTTGTCCTTGAGTAAAAGCACGACCGCGCGTCGCAGACTGACGACACTCAATGGCTCAAAAGTGACATTCAGGACGAGAACGGCACTCATGCCATGACCCTTTCGCAATGCCTCTTGTCCCCAATTGAGCGGCAGTGTACTATGGCAATGCACGGTCGTCAACCAATAACGGGTAGAGTGGGGCGCCAATTCATCCGGCCAGACGCAAGAAAAGGGGACGGTCAGGTATGGAAAGCCCTCGGGTCAGCCAGCATGCGCTGCTGGAGATGCTTTGGCGCGAACGGATGCACACCGACCCGCAGGCCATCGAACTGGCGCCGATCGCCGTGCGACAGACCTTTGGGTCCATCTGGGAGCCCTCTGAGCACATGCGCGGCTATCTCTCCCTGCTGCCTGCCGGTCTGCTCTCATTGTGGCTCGGCCAGGCGCGCGGCCACCTGATCTTTACCCACGTGCCCTCGGGATACCATCCAGGCTTGCACACCTGGCGCGGCAGGGAGTTTGAGGGCACATGCACGATCTGCACCACCGATCTGGCGCAGCAACCCTGCACAGCGCTCATAGCGGTGGGAGATCTGATCGATCATCTGCTGGGAAGCGGCCTGGAGACGGACGGGGCCTGGCTCGCCGACGGTGCAGGGTTGACAGAGGGCCTGAGAGAGATCGCCCCTCGTCTGGCCAGACTGCATGAACTCGGGTATGCAACGCCGCACGGCGTCACAGACACTACGCGCAGCTATTTCTCCCGTACCTTTGCCCTCTACCTCACCGACTCGGCCGGACTCAACATCATGGACCCCCTCGTCTACCGATTCTTTCAGCACACACTGCTCTCGGACGCGTGGTGGAGAGGTATCCAGGCGTAGATGCGGCCCCGCTCAGCTCAGGAAATGCGTTCGCCTATCAGGTCGTAGGGCTCCGCACCGGTGATGCGCACAGCGACCATACCATCCAGGGGGTCGGAGGACGGGAACAGCACGGTGCCATCGATGTCTGGCGCATCGCGATAGCTGCGTCCCACAGCCTGGCCGTCAACATGATCCTCCACCAGCACACGCAGCACCCGGCCGATCTGTTCTTGGTTGCGCCCAAGAGAGATCGCCTGCTGCGCCACCATCGCCTGGTGGTATCTCTCCAGAGCGACGGCCTCAGGCACCTGTCCCGGCATCCGGGCGGCCAGCGTGCCGCGCTCGCGGGAGTAAGTGAACACCCCCACATGATCAAAAGCGATCTCCTCGATCAGCCCCTGCAGCGCCTGGTACTCCTCATCAGTCTCGCCCGGAAAGCCCACGATAAAGGTGGAACGCAGCGCGATATCGGGCACGGCCTGACGCAAGGCAGCGATGCGATCATAGATCGACGCCAGATCGTGTGGCCTGCGCATGCGCCGCAGTACATCAGGGTGCCCATGCTGAAGCGGGAGGTCGAGATAGTGACACATCTGCGGCAGAGAGGCCATCGTTCGGACCAGCGCGTCGCTGATATGCTGGGGATAGGCGTACAGAATGCGCATCCAGCCCTCCGGCGGAACAAGGTCCGCCAGACGCTCCAGAAGCGGGGGCAGCCCATCCCGCAGACCGAGATCGCGCCCATAGGCCGTGGTATCCTGGGCGATCAGCACCAGTTCCTGGACTCCCTGCTCGATCAGTTCCTGAGCCTCGCGCAAGATATCCGCCTGCGGCTTGCTGACCTGCGGTCCCTTGATCGCCGGTATGGCACAGAAAGCGCAGCCCGCATCACAGCCGTCCGCGATCTTGAGATAGGCAGTGCGCCCCATGATCGCACTGCGCTGCGCTGACGCAACCAGGTCGCCGCGCTCACGGACGCGGCGCACTATACCACGCCGGCGTTGCCCCAGCGCATCCACAAGCTCAACGATCTCGGGCCACGAGCGCGTCCCTAGAACGGCATCCACGGCGGGAACGCGCCGGCAGAGGAAATCGCTGTCCCGCTGAGGGTAACACCCGGCGGCGATCAGCACTTGATCTGGTCGCTTGTGGCGCGCCAGTTCCTCCAGCGTCTCGAGAGACTCTTGCCGCGCATCATGGATAAAGGCGCAGGTGTTGGTGATGAGGATATCGGCCTCGTCCGGATCGGCGACGGCGCGGTGCCCCGCCTCGATCAGGAGTTGCGCCATCATCTCCGAGTCCACCTGGTTCTTGGGACATCCGAGGGTAATCAGATAAAAGTTCATGAGGCTCCACCATACAAAAAAAGGCCGCTGCTCACAGGCACCGACCTCCCAGGGGTCGCGCCCGGCTCACTGACCCGGCAGGTTATCGACGTTATACTCAAGAGTAATGACCTGGCCACTATCGCCCAGGACACCGACGTCATAGCCATTGACAAGCAACTCGAGCCCGCCCGCGTTTCCGATTCGCAAAACGATCGTCTCGGCCGCCTGCCACCGGGCGGTATCATTGGGACGCAAGATACCGGTGTACACCCTTATGCCATCCGCCGTCGCCTCGACATAGGTGTCAGCGGTGGCAAGCGCCTCAACAAAGACGCCTGTGATCGTCGTCGGGGTCGCTGAAGGTACCGGTCGGGGCGTAGGCAAGGAGATCCTCGTCGCCGTCGGCCGCAAGGTCGGCTCGCCCTCCACCACGGCTTCAGACGTCTCACCAGCAGGTTCCGCGGACTGTTCTGGCTCTGGCGTTGCGCCATTGCCCGGTGTGATGACAGTCGCTCGCCCCGGGGTGGTTCCAGGCTCTACCACAGGAGTGCTGATCACCAGAGGCCAGAGGCTCTCGATCCGCATGCCCCGATCGACGTACAGCTCGGTGTAGGCGAACCATGCCGCCACCAGCAGAGCGACAAACAACAGAACGGCGACAAGCCAACCATAGCTGCGATGGATGGGGGACAGGGGTTCGTCGAGGACCTGCGGGATGACCTGCTGCGACCGCCCGATGTAGCGAGAGAACTCTTCAACGGCGGCCGCGGGGTCCAAACCGACGTACCGGGCATAGTTGCGAACCAGCCCGCGCCCATAGACATCACCGGGGAGCTCGGAATAGCGGCCCTCCTCGAGCGCGCGCAGCAGACCGCCGCGGATATGCGTGGCCGCCTCCGCCTGCTCAAGAGAGATGTCCTTGTCTTCTCGCGCCTCGCGCAGGCGCTCACCGAGATCGCTCATATTTGGCACCCTGGGGTCTGCTTCCACCGATGGTGACTATACACTGGCCACAGGGGGGTGTCAAAGCTTATTTGCAGGCACCAGGCGCACGATGTGCCGGTTCCTGCCCTGTCCGCTGCCGCAGATTGCTCTGCACAGATAGCGATGCTACAGTCATGTATTGGGTCGGTCGCCGCAGAACAGGAATTCATCCGGAGAAAGCCATGGAAAACACGATTCAACTGACGCTGACGGACATGGCCCATGGTGGCGATGCCGTCGGCAGATACGAGGGGCGGGTGGTGTTCGTTCCCACGGCACTGCCCGGAGAGACTGTCACCGTGTCCCTTGAGCAGTCCAGGGCCTCTTACGCCCGCGGCAAGCTCCTCAGCATCGATCGCCCTTCGGACGCGCGCGTGTCGCCCCCTTGTCCCGTGTTTGGGCGCTGCGGGGGATGCCAGTGGCAGCACATCAGCTACCCTGCCCAACTTGAGTTCAAGAGGGGCATCGTTCGCGACGCTCTTGAGCGCATCGGTGGCGTACAAGAGCCCAGTGTGCAGCCCATGCTCGGGATGGCGGAGCCGTGGCACTACCGCAACCATGTGCAGCTTCGCATCGACCGCTACGGCCAGGCCGGCTACTATGCGCTGCAGAGTCACGAGATCATCGCCACTGAGCACTGCCTGATCGCCCACCCGCTCCTCGAGACGATGTGGGACGCGCACCGCGCCTGGCATGTACGCACCGATGAGTTCATTCTGCGCGCGGGCATCAATACAGGGGACCGGCTGGCGCACCTGCGCGGGCGCCAGTCGTTGCCGCCAGGCCGTGATTTCGCGGCACCCTATAGCTGCCTCTACACAGGCCGCTCGGGACAACGGCAGGTCCTCTCGGGACAGGACTATATCACGGAAGAGGTCCTGGGGCTGCGATTACGTGTCTCAGCGGATGCGTTTTTCCAGAACAACACCGCACAAACAGAGCGCCTCGTAGAGATCGCCAGGGACTATCTGGCCCTGAACAGTGGCGAGACGCTGCTCGACGCCTATTGCGGCGGTGGCCTGCTGGGCCTGGCGCTCACGGGTCCGTCGAACGCCCTGTACGGTATAGAGTCCTACGGCGCCTCAGTGCGTGATGCGCGCACCAACGCCGGCGGGCGCGGTACCTTCTGGGAGGCCGATGTCGCACGTGCGCTGCGCCAGCACCGCCCACGGGTGGATGCGATCATCCTGGATCCACCGCGTACCGGCTGCACGCCGGACGCCGTCGAGGCGCTGGCAGGCTGCGGAGCCCAGCGCATCGTCTATGTCTCCTGCGATCCCGCGACGCTGGCCCGCGATATCGCGCGCTTCAGAGAGCACGGGTATGCTCTGGTAGAGGTCCAGCCGGTGGATATGTTCCCGCAGACGTACCACATCGAGTGCGTCGCATTGCTGTCGAGACCTGAGGCACCAAGGTAGGATCGTGAAACATGATTTACACGGACATGACAAAACTGGCGCTAAGAATCTGCTTTGATGCGCATATTGGGCAAACTGACAAGGGCGGGGTGCCTTATGTCTATCACCCACTTCATCTAGCGGAGCAGATGAACGATGAACATACGATAATAGTCGCACTGCTGCATGATGTTGTGGAAGATACCCACTATAGCCTAGAAGACCTGGAAAGCTTGGGCTTTGATAGGCAGGTACTGGATGCTTTGGCTCTGCTTACTCATGATAATGGCACACCCTATATGGAGTATATCGCAGCGATACGGGATAATCCTATCGCAAGAACGGTCAAGCTTGCGGATCTGAAGCACAATTGCGATCTTACCCGTCTGGATGCGATCAAACCTAAAGATCGCAAACTCGTACGAAAATACCGAATCGCACAGGCCATTCTTGAGGATGACCGATACGACCACTCTTGCAGACATTACGTTAAGCATCTTCCTTTGGATGACATTGGGATGTATTACCTGACTGTTTATTACACGGAGACCGGAATCGTACAGTACTCATTTGACATTGAGGATGCGGCAGACACGCACTATCGATTTGGTGCGGAATCCTGCATGGCTATTAGGGATGCCCTGCATTCCACGGTGTCGTTGCCGGAAGCGTTGTCAGAGTACATGTTGGGGCGCGGTGAAGCTGAATTGGTCGAGCTACTAACGAATAGCGGCGTCAGCTATGAGCGCTTCTGTTTTGGCTGATGCATGTCCACGAACAGAAACATCTCTACGCTGTACCGTCTACCGGTAAAGTTGTAGAGGTGTATGCAGCCCTTTTTCGGAGACCAACATTCCGATCGGCAGTGGAGCGAGAGACGGATAGGCGCAACGGCAGGCTGCATCTCAGCGACCTTGCTGGTGTGCACGCTCGCGCTCAACATACTATCACTTGCGGTCTACCGCCCGGCCCAGTCCGGCTAGAACAGCGGGACAGAAAGAAGCCTCAATGGATGTTTACAGTGAAGCGCTGGCGGTGATGGTCGAGCAGTTTGGGCATGACATAGTCATGTCGCTGGCAACCGTAGATGGCAGCCAGGCCAACGTGCGTACGGTCAATGCCTACTACCGGGATGGCGCATTCTATGTCACCTCCTATGCCCTCAGCCACAAGATGAAGGAGATTGCCGCAAATCCCAGCGTGGCGCTGTGCCACGGCCTGTTCGTAGTACACGGCAGGGGCACCAACCTGGGCAACCCTCTGGCGGCGGGAAATCAGGTGCTTCGAGATGAACTGCGCCAGGTGTTCAGCGCCTTTTACGACAGACATGTCAACGAAGCCGACCCGTACACCTGCATCCTCAAAGTCGACCTCACGGATGCCGTCGTGTTCACCGCGAATGCGAGATACGCCATCGACTGGACCAGCAAGAGCGCCGAAAAGACGCCCTTTGTGAATGACATCGTGTACTAGCCTCACTGATGATCCCGATTCACGCAAGGTCAGATTGGTGACACTGTGATTGTGGCAAAGAAGCACTATACGTTCCTGGATTCCTACCGAATTCTGGTTCAGGGCCTGTTGACGATGCGCTTTCTGTCGCGCGCCAGATCGCAGGGTGAGTTGAGCAAAGAACTCATCGAGCGAATCATGCTGGCGGTGACCGAGGTGAACGGTTGCGCCGCGTGCTCCTATGCCCATACAAAAGTGGCGCTGGAGAGCGGCATGAGCTCACGGGAGGTCCAGGCGATGCTTGCCGGGGTTATCGAGCAAGTCCCGGCAAACGAGGTGGCTGCGATTATGTTCGCCCAGCACTATGCCGACACCGGGGGGTACCCCAGCCGTGAGGCATGGGAGCGCATTGTTGCAGGCTACGGTGAAACCGCCGCGACGGGCATCCTCGGGGCCATTCGCGCCATCATGATCGGAAACGTCTACGGTATTCCCTTTAGCGCACTGCTAAGCCGGATCAAGGGCAATCCTGATCCTGGGAGCAGCCTCTTGAGCGAGATCGGGTTGCCTCTGGCCTCAATTCCGGCACTGCCTGTGGCGTTGCTGCATGCCCTGGTCGCGGGTCTGGCGCGAGTTCCTGTGATCTCTTTTCCTGAGGACACGGCTGCCGCGACACAGAATACATAGGATAGCCCTGGCATGGAGGAGCTCTGATGCCGAGAATCGAGCACGTGGCCATCTGGTCTGCAGACCTCGAGCGCCTGCGAATGTTCTACACACGCTACCTGTGTGGCGTCGCCGGACAAAAGTACACCAACGAGAAAACGGGCTTTCAGTCGTACTTTGTCACCTTCGATTCCGGCGCCCGGCTGGAGTTGATGCAGTCCTCCGTGATCCCCGCAAACCTCAACAACCCGGCGGCTCAGTACCAGGGCATCATCCATCTGGCTTTTGCGGTTGGCAGCGCAGAAAAGGTAAACGAACTCACGGCCCAATTGGCCAGGGATGGCTACACCATTGCCAGCGCGCCGCGCCACACAGGGGATGGATATTACGAGAGTTGCGTTTTGGATCCCGACGGAAACAGGATCGAGATCACTGCTTAGCAAACAGCAACGCCAGCAGCAGTGTCGGCACGTCGATGCCCCCTGCTGCGCTCAAGAATGGTTGCCGCTTACATACGCTTGGGGCCACTGTGGTATAATCATTGCCAGTTTATAATGTCATCAGGCGCACTGGCAGCAGTCACGGCAAGTCACTCTTGAGTATTGTGCGTAGAGGCTCTGCGCTCTGGAATCACGTGCCGGCCAGTGCTCGTACCGGCATTATCTCTGCACCTGTCCCATCAGGCGTTCCGTAGGCGATCGCTCCGTCATTATCGAAAGCAGGTAATCACACATGGAGTATGCCCCCTCAATCCAGCGGATCAACGGGAACGACATCGTCAACTGGTTCCGCTCCGGTTCACAGGAGGTGATGCGTAACCGGCGGCGGCTGAACGCGATCAACGTGTTTCCTGTGCCCGATGGGGACACAGGCACCAACCTGGCGACGACACTGAACGCCATGGTGGACCGCCCCATGCGAGACAGTTCCTTTTCCGCAATCCTCAATGCGCTGTCCGATTCGGGGCTGACACACGCGCGGGGCAACTCGGGGATCATTTTCGCCTCCTACGTCAGCGGCATCGCGGCAGAAGGCTCTGCCTATGACGCGGTCAGCGCAGAGGAATTCGGCCAGATCGCCTATCGGGCGGTGAATCACCTGTATCGCGCCGTGGAGAATCCCGTAGAGGGAACCATGATCACGGTCATCCGCGAGTGGGCGTCAACGCTGGCGCATCAAAGCGCCACCCTGAACAACTTTGGCGCGCTGATGGCCGAGGGCTATGCCGCCGCGCGAGTGGCCCTGCAAAAGACATCAGGTCAGCTGGAAGTGCTGCGCCGCAATCACGTCGTGGACGCCGGCGCCGAGGGGTTTGTCCGCTTTCTGGAGGGCATCAACCGGGCGATCTCGGGCCAGGCCGCATCCGACGAACCCGAAGAGGTGCCCGACGTTGTGATCAGCTACGTTGAGGAGGCCGCCTCGAGTCACCGCTTTTGCACCGAGGTGCTCGTCGAGGCGCCCGAGACTGCCGTGCCGGTCGACAGCGGCACGCTTGAGGACCAGATCAAGCACCTGCTCACCCCATACGGTGACTCGCTGATTGTAAGCAACCAGGGGCGCAAAACGCGCATACATATCCACACCGACACGCCCGCCCTGGTGGTCGACGATCTCAAGCCATACGGCGCCGTGCGGGAGCAAAAGGTGGATGACATGTTCCTGCAGGCCAGCGTGCGCGAGCATCGCCGGCACCCGGTGGGGATCCTGACGGACTCTATCGCTGATCTGCCGGAAGAGTTCCGGCTGGAGCACCAGATCCACATGCTCCCGCTGGGCCTCATCCTGGATGACACGGTGTATCTGGACAAGGTCACCGTCCGGCCCAGCCAGATCTCGCAGGACATCGCCCGTTCAGAGGCCTATCCCACCAGTTCGCTGCCGGAGCCTGGCCGCGTCAGAGCCTTTTTCGAGGGACTGGTCGATATCTATGACTCGTTGATCTACATCTCTGTGTCGTCTGGGCTTAGCGGCACCTACCAGACCATCAGCCGGGAACTCAAGAATATCGACCTCCTCGGGAAAAAGGTCACCCTCATCGACAGCCTGGTGAACTCGGGGACGCAGGGCCTCCTGGTGAAGCACGCCGCCGAGATGCTGGATGAGGGGGCGAATCACGACGAGGTCGTGGCCGGCATCCAGGAACTGATACCGCGATCCAAGATCTACGTATGTCTGGACACTCTGGAATATGCCGTGCGCGGCGGCCGCGTGCCTGACACGATCGGCAAGCTGGGCATGAAGCTGGGATTGCGGCCCATCATGAGCATCGATCCGGAGGGCAAGGGCACGGCCTTTGGCGCGGCCTTTAGCCAGGCAGGTCTGACGAAAAAGATCCGCCGCATGGTAACGCGGCAACTGGAAAAGGGTGGCATCAAGTCCTATGCGATTGTCCATGTCGAGAACGCAAATCTGGCAGAGCGATACCACCATGACCTGAGCGCATTGATCGGCCGCGAACCCGAGTTTGTCACAGAGGTATCCTCCATTGTGGCTATCCATTCCGGCCCCGGCAGCGTCGCCGTCTGCCTGATCGAGAACTAGGAGAGAATCATGCTGCAGGTCGCCCTGCTCATCCTGCTCTACTTTTGCATCTTTTTCATCGTAGGGACCGCCATCAAGAACAACGCCATCGTGGACATTGGCTGGGGTTTTGGCTTCGTGGTGGTGGCCGCTTATGTGCTGCTGGCGACGCCCGGCCCGTCTATGGCGCTGTACATCATCGCGCTGCTCGTGGCCATCTGGGGGCTCAGACTATCCTACTACATCATGCGGCGCAACCTGGGCAAGCCCGAGGACTTTCGCTACGCCAACTGGCGCCGCGAGTGGGGCAAGTGGGTCATTCCCCGTGCCTTTTTGCAGGTCTATATGCTGCAGGGCATATTCATGTTCATCGTCTCACTGCCTATCACGCTGACCGGGCTGGCCAGCAGCGAGGGGGTGAGCCGTGTGGCGCTTCTTGTTCTGGGCGTCCTGATCTGGATCGCCGGCTTTGTGTTCGAGTCGGTCGGCGACTACCAACTCAAGCAGTTCCTGGCGAAACCCGAGAATAGGGGACGGCTGATGACCTCCGGTCTCTGGCGCTATACCCGGCACCCGAACTATTTTGGGGAAGCCGTCATGTGGTGGGGGATCTTTTCGGTGGCGGTAGGGGGCGGCGCCTCGCTGCTGGCGATCGTCAGCCCCATCGTGATCACATACCTGCTGCGCTTTGTTTCGGGCGTCCCCATGCTGGAAAAGTCGATGAGCCGCAAGCCCGGCTTTGAGGAGTATGCCCGCCGCACCAGCATCTTTGTCCCCTGGATTCCCAAGGATCGACCCGCAAAGGAGGCCTAACATGAGTGGCGTGTTCAGCCCTGCCAATATCCGAAACTATGCCATCGCCCTGGTTATCTTTCTCGCCATCGATATGGTATGGCTCAACGTGATCGCCAAGTCCTTTTACGCCAAGCATCTGGGCTACCTGATGACATCACGCGTCAACGTGGCCGCGGCCTTTGTCTTTTACCTGCTCTTTGTTCTTGGCATACTGGTCTTTGTTGTGAACCCGGCTCTGGCCCGAGAGAGCTGGCAGTACGCCCTCCTAATCGGGATGCTCTTTGGGCTCATCTGTTACGCAACCTATGACCTGACGAACCTGGCCACGGTTCGGGACTGGCCGGTGCTCATCACCGTCGTCGACCTGATCTGGGGCACCTCTGTCAGTGGCGCCACCGCAGTATTGAGCTATCTGGTGATTCGCCTGTTCAGCTAGACCCCATCCGCCACGGCGCTGTTGGAGCCATGGGCACTGATCACACAGAGGCCCATGGCTCTCTTGTTGCCGTCGTCCTGAGACCGAGCCAGAAGCGACAAGGACACCTCCAGTCAGCGCGCGTTCGGCTCGTGGACGATCTGGAGGGAGACGGCGGGATGGAGCACCGGTGTGAAGCGTTTGGTGATGGGACAGGCGCGCGGCAGGCACCCTCGACGACTAAGCTCACTGGCCCCTCAGATCACACGGGAGACTGAACATGGCATCGCCCTCATGGCAGACCATCGAGCCTGAGATCGCTCAGGAATTGACGCAGATACTGGGTTCCTCCCAGCCTGTCGCACTGGAGCCACTCCAGGCCAAGGACGGGGTTTACGTCTGCCGCGCCTCTCAGACTGATCGTTCAGTCATCGTCAAGTTCTTTGCCGATATTCCTTCGCGTCGCGAGATCAGTAACTACCAATTGCTGATCTCGCTGGGGGTGCCCACACTCCAGGTGCTTGGCTGCACCAAGCGCTGCCTGTGCCTGGAAGATCTGTCCCGCAGCGAGCGTCTTCGGCTGGGAACTGAGGATGATATGAGCAATCCCATCGCAGCGAGGCTCCTCGCCAGCTGGTACCGCGAGTTGCACGCGCGCGGTGCAGGCCATGAGCGACTGTCTGAGCTCTATTCCGAACCGGACCTGATAACCGCCGATGCATTGATCGCCCTGACAGTGAGATTCCCGCAGACGGCCCCCACCTGCGATTACATACTCAACAACATGGACACGTTGTTAGCGCACATCGCTGCGATGGATAGCACGCTGACCTACAACGACTTTTACTGGACGAACCTCGCTGTCCGCCGTGATTCGAGCTCCGCGCTCATGTTCGACTATAACCTGCTCGGTCGCGGCTACCGGTACGGAGATGTGCGCAACGTGTGCTCGTCGCTGTCACCAACCGCCGGGGCCGCGTTCATCCAGGCCTATGGACCCATCGACCCTCGTGAAACCACGATCGATGCCATTGTTGCGCCTTTAGTGGGCCTGATTAGCGCTGCGGCACGCCCCAGTTTCCCTTCCTGGGCTGAGAACGCGCTGCGGTCTGCGTGCGACGGAAGGCTACTCCGCGCTGCGCAGCGCTCGTTGTAGCGCAGCGCCTGGATGATTCGGAACCAGAGGGAAAAGCCTATTGATGCTTCACTAATTCTATAGTATAATTATAAAGAATAAGGGGTGCGTGGTGCACCCAGCAGGGAGGCTCCATTATGGCTCTTTCTCCTTACCTACATTGCCCCGGCAACTGCCGGGAGATGATTGCGTTCTATGCTTCAGTTTTTGGCTCGGCTCAGAGCGAGATTCTCACCTACGGCGAGATGCCGGGCGACATGTCGGCCAGAGTGCCTGATGAGATGCGTGAGTTGGTCGCACATGCGGAACTGGTTATCCACGGAACGACGGTGGGCGTCTCGGACCATTTCCCGCCCAACGCGGCCGTCACAGGCAACATCGTCGGTTTGATACTCACCTATAGCGATGCTGCCACGTTAAGAAAAGAGTTCGCCGCGCTGAGCGAGGGAGGTACCGTTGAGATGCCCCCGGCTCCGACGTTCTGGTCCAGCCTGTATGGCGTGCTCACCGATCGCTTCGGCGTGCCCTGGCAATTGATGATGGAGGCCTAGTCGGTGCCCTTTTCGCCCCGCCGGCGTACGAAAGACTATGAAGGCGTGTGGCACGATGATTTGCCTCAGAGGCCTGTCTGTGCTATAATCCTCGCTGTCAATCGAAGATTGTGCAGGAAGGACAAGCCATATGCCGCTAACAAAAGGCGAGAAGGACGCGATCGTAGAGGATTTTCACCGCCACCCTGACGACACAGGATCGCCGGAGGTGCAGATCGCGCTGCTCACCAAGCGGATCAACAGGCTGACGGAGCACCTGAGAGAGAATCGGGCTGATGAGCACTCTCGTCGTGGCCTGCTAAAGCTTGTTGGCCAGCGACGGCGCCACTTGAACTATCTGAGCCGCGAGGATGAGACGAGATATCGTGAAGTGCTCAACCGGCTCGGACTCAGGCGCTAGGTCCGCACAATCCGGGTGCGCTCTGCCACAAACCAGAGAGTAGCTCTCGGCCCCCTGGGTCATGAGCTACTCTTTTTGCTAGGCAGACAATGGTTCGCGTTTCCACAGGGAGATCTGAGCAAGATTGTGCAGGAATTGGGGAGTGTGCCTCAGCAGGATGAGACACACCCCCCAGTCCCTGGTCAGTCTGTTCCAGACTCTCGCGAGTCTATGAGTGAGTAGGAGCAGAAATGGAAAGAGAGTTTACGACGAGCTTCGGGCGAGAGCCCATCTCCATCCGCACAGGCAAGCTGGCGCCGCAGGCTGGCGCCGCCGTGCTGATGCAATGGGGTGACACCGTCATCCTGGTGACAGCGACAGCCTCCAAGGAACCCAGGCAGGGAATCGATTTCTTCCCGCTGACGGTTGACCTGGAGGAGCGTCGCTATGCCGCTGGCAGGATCCCTGGGGGCTTTTTCAAGCGCGAGGGCCGTCCCTCGACGGAAGCCATCCTCACTGTGCGCAAGGTCGACCGTCCGCTGCGCCCCTTGTTCCCCGAGGGCTACCGCAATGACGTGCAGATCGTCATTACGCCGCTTTCCGCCGACGAGGAGCACGCCATCGACATTCTATCGATCGTGGGCGCCTCGACGGCCCTGATGATCTCGGATGTCCCTTTTGAGACGCCAGTCGGCGGCGCACGCGTGGGATACATCGACGGCGAGTTTGTCATCAATCCTCTGAACAGCGAGATGGAAAGAAGCGAGCTGGACATGGCTCTGGCTGGCACTGAAGATCACATCAACATGATCGAGGTCGGTGCCAGGGAGCTCCCTGAAGACTTGATGTTGCAGGCGATCAAGCTGGGCCACGAGAGCATGCAGAACCTGATCGCGCTGCAAAAAGAGATGCGCGCGGCGATCGGCAAGGAAAAGAAGCAGGGCCTGCGCTTTGCGCTTCCCGCCCAGGTGCTGGATTACGTGCGCGCAAACGCAAGTGCCAGGATCGAAGACCTGGTCAAGAGCGGTGCGCCGCGCGACGAGCGGCGCGATGCCGAGCAGGCGCTGCTTGACGAACTGATCGAGAATGCCGGTACCGAAATGTCCGCTTCAGAGATCGGTGAGGCATTCGAGCTCCTGTCCAAGCAGGCGATGCGCAAGCACATCATCGACTCGGGTATTCGGATCGATGGACGCGGCCTGGACGATATCCGCGATCTGAGTGCCGAGGTGAGCCTTTTGCCCCGCGTGCACGGTTCGGCGCTCTTTAATCGTGGCGAGACACAGGTGCTCAACATCGTCACTCTGGGCTCGGCCGACGACGAACAGCGCATCGAGTGGCTGTCCGAGGACGGGACCCGGCGCTATATGCACCACTACAACTTCCCGCCCTACTCGACCGGCGAGACCTGGCCCATGCGCGGACCCCGCCGTCGTGAGATCGGCCACGGGGCCCTGGCGGAGCGCGCCATCGAGGCCGTGCTGCCTTCAGCGGAAGAGTTCCCGTACACGATTCGCTCGGTTTCCGAGGCGATCTCGTCCAACGGGTCCACTTCCATGGCCAGCACCTGCGCAAGCAGCCTGGCGCTCTATGATGCCGGGGTGCCTTTGCGCGCCGCGGTTGGCGGCATCGCCATAGGCCTGATCACGTCCGACGATCGCTATGCTCTTTTGACGGACATCCAGGGTCTCGAGGACCATCTGGGCGATATGGACTTTAAGGTGACTGGCACGACCAAGGGCATCACAGCCATCCAGCTGGATATCAAGATCGCCGGTCTGCCCCACCAGATCATTGCAGAGGCCCTGCAGAAGGCCTACGTGGCGAGGATGAAGGTGCTGGACGTAATGAACGCGACGCTTTCAGCGCCACGCACGGACATGTCTCCGTATGCGCCGCGCATCACCACGGTGACGATCCCGGTCTCCAAGATCGGTGCGCTCATCGGGCCGGGCGGCAAGAATATCCGCGGAATCATCGAAGATACTGGCGTCAGCATCAATGTTGACGATGACGGCGTGGTTACGGTAGCCTCCAATAACGGAGAGGCCATGGCCGAGGCGCTGTCCCGGATCCAGGCAATTACCGCAGAGCCGGAAGTAGGCCGCATCTACACGGGCAAGGTCGTGCGAACCACCGATTTCGGTGCTTTTGTCGAGTTCATGCCCGGGCATGATGGCCTCGTGCACATCTCGCAGCTGGCTGACTTTCACGTCGCCAGTGTAGAGGATGTCGCACAGGTGGGCGACGAGATCACCGTCATGGTGACAGATATCGACTCCAATGGCCGGGTGAGACTGTCTCGCCAGGCAGTTCTGGAAGGCTGGACGGCCGAGGAGGCCCGGGACCGCGACCGAAAGCCCAGTGGCGGCGGCCGTAGCCGCGATGGCGGACGCGGTCGTGACGGCGGCTCCCGCGGTCGCTCGCGCTAAAAACCCCAAGCCGGGGGAGTACAGACTCCCCTGGCTATCAACAGGTGTTCAAGATGACAGAAGATACACTGGATACACAGAACCCCGAGCAGGCACCGGCGAAATCATGGTTCCGCGAGATGCTCGAGTCGGTCCTCCCTGCTCTGGTCATTGTCATCGTCGTCAACCTTTTTATTGCGCAGGCGACACGCGTCGAGGGCCAGAGTATGGAGCCCAATCTGCACAATAATGAGCGCTTGATCATCGAAAAGATCAGCTACCGTTTCAGGGATCCGGCACGGGGCGACATCGTGGTCCTCAAGCCTCAGCAGCACGGGACCGTTCCTCTGATCAAGCGCGTGGTCGGTCTGCCGGGCGAGACTGTCGAGATCACACAGAATCAGGTGTATATCAACGGCCAGCCTCTGCAGGAGGACTATTTGACCGAGCCCACCGTTGGGGGCATGTCCTCACAGATCGTTCCGGAGGCGCATCTGCTGGTGCTCGGCGACAACCGCAATGCCAGCAACGATTCGCGGTCCTTTGGGATGATTCCTTATGAAGACGTGATTGGGCGGGCCTGGTTCCGCTATTGGCCTATCGAAGAGCTCGGCCTGATTCATTAGTCTGACTCTGGCATGGGCCTGTTCGCACGAGTCGTCATAAACAAGCGATCGCACAAGGAGCACGCCATGCCCTACGAAAAGACCTGCTATCTCCAACACACCGCCATCCACGTCAAGGATATTCAGTGGCACATTCGCTTCTTCAAGGCGATTGGAATGCCGGTGACCCGCGTCGCGGGCGATCCGGATACCCCCGACCAGGTCTGGACCGCCGGCGGTATGCAATTGGTTTCCGCAAAAGAGTTTGAGGGGCCCGAAGGGCGCATGGCACATCTGGGCATCTTTGCCGATGACCTGGAGGCCGCCCTGGAGGAAGTCTACAAGTGGGGCATCGAGGAGATGCCCCAGGGGCATAACTGGTTTCGCCTGCCCGACGGGCTGGTGATCGAGATGATGCAGGCGCCCAGTAGCTGAGCTTTCCCCCTGGCCCTGTCTTGAGCCACATACGCTGGGCGATTCCCCTGGGAGTCGCCCGGCGCTTGCTTTATTGGTCCACGCAGAACCCCAGCCGGCATTGCTGCTCGATGTACCAGGATTGGGCGCTCACGTCCATCAGTGGGACCGAGACCGCGGCGCTCTCAAGCCCCTGCCACCAGTCCTTCTGCGAACGCGGGTCCATGAACGCCCCGGCGTCGCGAATAGCCACGCCGACCTCGCCGCCGATGGCACGGCCGATGGCCTGCCCAAAGCGCAAGCCGGGGAGATACGTGCGCCCCGCGGCAGCCAGGGCGTCATACAGCGCCAGAAGGCGCGGCTCCACACAGATGCCCTCGATGTGGATCGTATAGCCGGTGATCACATGATCATCCCGGGTGTACTTGAGCGTGATCCGATCGGGCGCGGCGTAGAGCACCATCGCCACATAGTGTTTGCCTGTGACCGTATCGTGAAAGATCTCTGCCGCCCGGTTCGGGACATGGACCTTTTCGCCGGCAGTGCTGCCCAGGCCAATTAGCGTCACCTCGGGACTGAGGATGGGATACACGCCATAGGTGCCAGGCCACTGGCCATCCCACTGATAGACGCGATACACACGAGGAATCACCGGCCAACGCGCGTCGCCAAAGAGCGTATGCAGGCGCGGCGCGAGCGGATCGTAGGCCCCGTTATAGTCCACGAGACCACGATAGGCGCTCAGGTTCTCGGAATAGCCTCTGAGTTCGAGATTCAGGTCGGGGTGATCTGTTGCAGGGACACCAGGATCAGGGGATAGGCCGTCCACCGGAATCGCGTCATACGACTCTTCCGGTATCGGCTGGCAACCGGGGGCCTGCTGGTGCCGCACGATGGGCAGAAAGATGCGAAAGCCGACCTCCGCTGAGGCCGATGCGGCGGGCATTGCCACTGTGAGCAGGTACAAGCCCAGTGCACAGAGAAATGCTGCCAGCAGCAAGAGACTATGCCATCGAAGAGCCATGCCGTCGTTCCATTGGCAACCTCTCACGCGGCCAAGACGCCATCCCATGCGTTGCCGCGGCCGCGGGCTCTCTATTGAGAGAGCCCTTCGGCCCTGGCGACGGGCCGCCCTGTTAGAGGGAACGGTCCGCGCTCAGGCGGCGCGTGCCCACCAGCCCCAGCACAAGGCAGAGCACGGCCGTCATGATGAACATGGGCGGGAGGCCCCACATGTCCGCAAGGACCCCGCTGAGGGCCGGCCCGGCGAACATGCCGATCGCATAGACCGCCTGGTGAAAGCCCATGGCCGTGCCGCGCTGAGCCTCCTCCACATTGCGGATGGACATGCCCATCAGGACCGGATACCCGATACCGTTAGAGATACCGATGAGGAACTGGAGCAGAAACACCGCCACGAGCGATTGCGCAAAGGCTGCCGCGGTGGTGCCGATCGCCAGCAGGATAAAGCTGAGGTACACCATGTTCCGTGCCCCGATCTTGCGCACTACCGTCGTGGCGATCAGGTTGCCCAGGGTGACTACGGCGATGTTAAAGCTGAGCAGAACGCTCAACGTAACATCGGTGGCCCCCAGCTTTTCCGCCACCAGGGGCACGAAGGAAAAGGTGGTGGCCCAGTTGGCGTACTGGTGCACCATGCTGAGCAGCGAGGGCAAGAGCACATCAGAGCGGCTCAGCAGCCGCGCGAGATTGCCCAGCGAAGGCGCCTTGGGCGGCTGGGCCTGCTCACGAGCGGGCAGGATGGCAACAATCGCGAGCACGGCCGCCCCAGCAGCCAGATAAAAGGCCAGCGAGTAACCCATCCAGTTATTGAGCGAGCCCGTGACCGCCGTGGCCAGAATGCGTCCCACCCCGCCGATAAAGGTCAGCAACGCGCTGGCCCGCACGGCGTCCTCAGGGGGGAAGAGGCTGGAGAACATGACGACCAGCGGGACCCAGGTGCCAGCCGCAAGCCCGGTGATCGCCCTGGCGGTGACCAGGCCGCTCGTGCCTTCCGCACCGGCGAGCATCCAGGCGCCCAAACCGCCCAGCGCCAGGCCGACGAGCACAAAAGGCTTGCGCCTGCCCATCCAGTCCGCGAAAATCCCCAGAGGGAACCGGATAATCGCCTGCCAGAGACCGTACATGGAGAGGACAATCCCCACCGAGGCCAGATTGTCGACCTTACCCGCGACATAGGTCGGGAGTGTGGGAGCATACAGGTACAGCGATATCCAGTACATGAAAACGGCCACACACAGCAGGATGGTCATCATGCGGCGGCTGCTTGTCGCAGTGGTTCGTGCAGATGGATCGCCCATGGGTCTCCTTGTCTGGAAGTCGAATTCGCGCAGGCGTGCGCTCCAGTTCAGCGCACCAGCCAGCCCCCGTCAACAGGAAGCACAATGCCGTGGCAGTATGCCGATGCCGCTGAAGCCAAGAACACCGTGGCGCCTTTGAGGTCTTCGGGAGTGCCCCAGCGGCCCGCGGGTATGCGTGCGGTGATCGCTGGCTCCCGCTCCGAGTCCGCCGCCAGTGGGGCCGTCAGGTCAGTGAGCATATACCCCGGGGCGATGGCGTTGACGTTCACCCCCTGCGAAGCCAGCTCATTGGCCATCGCACGGGTGACCCCGGCGACGGCATGTTTGGATGCTGCATATGGTACCGCCAGGATGCCGCCCTGGAAGGACAGCGCCGAGGCAACGTTGATGATCTTGCCGCCTCCATGAGCCACCATGTGCCTGGCGGCCGCCTGAGATAGGAACATCAGGCTGTTGAGGTTCACGTTCAAGACCTGCGCCCAGTCCTCCGGGGGATATTCGAGAATGGGATGCCGGATGGTGGTACCCGCCGCGTTGACCAGGATGTCGAGCCCGCCAAAGGTTGCCACGGTGTCCTGGACCAGGCACTCGAGATCGGCCGGGGTGGCAGCACTGAGATCGCAAGGCAGGTGCATAAAGCGACGGCCCAAAGCCGCCACGGCAGCGCCGGTCGCATCGCACGCCCCGCGGGATACCCCGGCGATATCGGCGCCGGCCTCCGCGAGCCCAAGAGCCATACCCTGCCCAAGGCCTCGACTGGCTCCTGTGACCAACGCAACACGACCGGCCAGATCGAACGACGTCAGTATCATCGAATCCTCTCTTGCACAGGACACAGCACACGGCACATCATAGACACAAAGACGAACCTGGAAAGGTCAGCGCAGTGCGCTGGCCCGCTTCAGGTTCGCTATACATCCCGCTTGGCGGATCATTGAACGGTGCTAGCGTCCGGCAAGCCTCTCGACATAGTCCTGCCCCAAAATGACGGAAACATCAATGGCCTCTGTGACGTCATCCTGGTAGATCACCGATTCTGGATCCACCCCCAACTCCAGGGCTAGGGCAGCCACCGTCAGGGGCTTGTCACGATAAACAACGATAAGCGTCTGCGTGTGGTCAAAGCGGTCGGCGCTGTTATAGCCCGCGATGACATACCCCTTGTCTTGCAGGAGCGCCGCGGTTTGCTGTGCCAGATCGGTCGTCATCGTGCCATTATAGATCGCGACAGAAGCCTGCTCGGCCCGGAAAGCATCCGCAGGGGCTGGCTCCTGTGTAGGCAAGGCCAGAGGCGTCGCGGGGAACAGATCGTCAACCAAAAGTCGCACCTTGTCCCAATCCGCAACCTCCACCATCCAGCCCTGTGGCGTGGTGACGGTCGTCGTGATAGAGCCGTCAATGACGCCGCTGCGAAGATTCGCGGGATCGAGCTTGCGCGCCGCATCCGCCAGAGTAACGATCTGCTGGAGCGTGAGGTCGGTTTGTACTGATGAACCCAGGAGCTGCAGGATCATGGGGATGCGGGTCAGGGGAATGTCCAGACTGAGGATCTTGTCAAAGGCCGCACGGATCACCTGTTGCTGGCGCTCCATGCGAGAAAAATCGCTGGACCCATGGCGGGTGCGGGCATACTGCAGCGCCATCTCGCCGTCCATATGCTGCAGGCCTGCGGGGATATAGAGTTCCATGGTGCCATAGTCCGCAGTGGGATACTTGGCATCGTAGATATCCTCAGGCACCTCAATGTCCAGGCCGCCGATCGCATCCACCAGTTGTTCAAAACCGGCAAAGTTGATGCGTATATAATTGTGGACCGGCACGCCGAGAGCATACCACACGGTCTTTTTCGCGAGTGCGGGCCCGCCGCCCGGATAGCTCTGATTGTCACCGGTGTAGTGCGCGGTGTTGATACGGCTCTCGCCATAGCCAGGGATGGTCACCCAGAGATCGCGCGGTATGGACAACATCGAAGCGGTGTTACTCACCGGGTCCAGCGACATCAGAATCATGGTGTCCGTTCGCCAGGGGCCGGTTTCGCCATCGCGCTGATCGATGCCCAGTGCCAGCACATTTATACGCTCGTCGAGTACCGCAGCCTGAGGCAATACCGCTTCGTCAGCCCTGGACGGTATATTCTGATCCGGGACAGGCTCCCCCACAGTCTGGGTGACCTGCACGATACGATCTCCAAAGGGCAGATTCATCTGGGCCACCACCGAACGCACCGTGCTAAAGAAAAAGAACCCCGACCACAGCGCTCCGGCAGTGATGATCACCGTCAGAAAGGTGCTGATCGCGCGCTGCCACGAGCGTTCTCTGGCCATAACTGGTTCCTTCCGAGAGCTTACTGAGGCGTAACGGGTCGAGTATATCACAGGCCAATCAGCCGGCCAAAGACCAACGCGAATCCTGGTCAGCTTATCGTCCTATCGGTTGGCTGGCCAGCTTCGGGCCAATGTGGCTATGACGTTAGCCGCGACCAGATAGTTCCACAGCCCCCGGGCTACCCGGCAGGTGATCATTCCACTAACGATACTGCCCCGGCGCTCGACGCATGAGCGAAAGCAGGGTATCATAGTGGGACAGGATGTATACACGACTGACACTAGCCCGTGTGGCGCACGCCGGATGTCCGTCCGGAAGCGACATCGTGGCCGCAGTTGTGGCCTGGCACCAGAGCACAAGGGGTAACTATGATCGATCTTCTCAGCTGGCGTGATGTCCCCGCAATGTCTGGAAACCGGTTGTTTCTGGACTATGTCGGACACCAATCCCGTGCCCTCTCATACTACTCCCATGGACCTACCGACTATGCTGCTGCGCTGGCGGGCCGAGCAGGGTTCTCCTATCCCCGCGCCGAGGTTGCGAGCCTGCTCGAGCGCTACAATCGCCCCCTGGGGGCGTCTGAACAGACCCTGTCCAATATTGCGGCGCTTGCAGATCCGGATGTCTACTGCGTCGTGGGCGGTCAACAGGCCGGGCTCCTTGGCGGGCCGGCCTATGTGGCCTATAAGATCGACTGCACTGTGCGTCTCGCGCGCCGCATCTCTGAGGCGCTCGGCGTGCCTGTCGTTCCGATGTTCTGGCTGGCCAGCGAGGATCACGATTTCGGCGAGATCAACCACACCCACTTTGTGCAGCGTGATGGGGAGATCGGCCGGGTCTCCTTTGACTGGCGCGACAAGGGACGTCCGATCGCGGACCTGGACATGACCGAGGAGGTCCGAGAGGCGATCGATGCGTATTGGTCCTCGGCGCAGCCCGGCGCCTTTGCCGAGAGCACCCGTTCCCTGCTAGAGCCGCGCAACTCCCGGTACTGCGACTGGGTGGCTGCGTTCTGGCTGAGGCTGTTCGCCGATGACGGGCTGGTGGTCGTCGAGCCGGCGACGCTTCGCCCCGTCGCGGGTTCCTTTTTCCAACGAGCGTTGCAGGAGCGGGAGACCATCGGTAACCATCTGCAGGGCGTGGCGGATCGCATGCAGCAGGATGGCTACACACCACTGCTGGACCCAGAGACCGCCGGAGTGCTGTACACCTTTGATGACAACGGGCGGCGAGTTCGCGTCCATGAGCCGGGCTCGATGCTGGCGGAGGCCCTCGCACACCCCGAGCGATTCTCGACAGACGCTGCGCTGCGCCCGCTACTGGCAGACAGCACGCTGCCAGTCATCGCCAGCACATTGGGGGCTGGCGAGCTGGCCTACCAGGGCATGCTGCGCCCGCTCTATCAAGAATTCGGCATCCCCCAGCCGATATGCTTCCCCCGCCAGAGCTATACCTTTGTTTCCGCGAGCGAGGAGGAGCGGTTGACTGCTTATGGTCTGCGCCCGCAGGACGTCCTGAAGCATGAGATCGACATGGACAGCATTATGCGAGGCCTAATGCCTCCCGGCGAGCTGGACCGGTTCGCCAAGGCCCGCGAGGATATCGCGCAGGCATTGGATCCACTGAGAGACTATGTCGAGGAGCTCGATCCCAACCTCGGCCGCTCATGGGAGCAGGCTCTCTCGACAGCGCTGCGCAACATCGACAAACTTGAGGACCGCGCCGTCAATGTAACCCTCAGCCGGGGCGGCTATTCCCGCCGTGAGCTGCAATCACTGCGCAACATCGTACTGCCTCGCGGCCGGCTGCAAGAGCGCGTTCTACCGGTGACGCACTTTATGCAGCACTATGGGCCCTCGTTCATTCCGAGACTGCGGGAGATCGGCGAGCTCGAAAACTTTGCACACGCCATTGTGACGCTGGAGGATAGGGATGCCTGACGTGGACATCATGGCCTTTGGGGCGCATCCGGACGACATCGAGATCGGTTGCGGCGGAACGCTGATCAAGCTCAGTGAGCGCGGGCGCTCCATCGCTCTGGTCGACATGGTGCGCGGAGAGATGGCCACCCGCGGCACCATCGAGACCCGCAAGGCAGAAGCCGCGGCGGCCACCGCCATCCTGGGCACCGTGGCGCGCGAGAACCTCGAACTCGAGGATGGCAACGTCCATTCCAGTCCGGAGGCGCGCTACCGTGTCGCCCGGGTGGTGCGGCAATACCGCCCATCACTGGTCATGCTCCCCTATTATGAGGACAGGCACCCGGACCACTATAACGCCAGCCAGCTGGCCTACGAGGGTATCTTTGCCGCTGGGCTGGTGCGCCTGAATACCGGACAGGAGCCCTTCCGCCCGGCACGGATCATGTACTATATGGGCTGGTACGAGTTCGAGCCGACCTTTATCGTGGACATCAGCGATCAGTACGAGCGCAAGATGCAGGCGATCTATGCGTATACGACACAGTTTCGGCCCGATGACAACTTTTACCAGCAGACGCGTCTGACCTCCAGCGAGTACAACTGGCATCTGCAGAGCCGGATGGCACATCTGGGCGCACAGATCGGCTGCAGGTATGGAGAGGGGTTTCTCATCCGCGGCCGCATGGCCGTCGACGATCCGCTCGACGTCTCGTTCTCTACATTCTAGCCCAACAGACATCTAGTTCCCCGACGGAGAAAAGCAATGCGTATCGGGATCACCTGTTTTCCAACCCATGGCGGAAGCGGCGTTGTGGCAACCGAGCTGGGCAAGATTCTGGCCAAGCGCGGCCATGAAGTTGCCTTTATTTCTTACGCAGCCCCTCTGCGTCTGCCTGACATCCCGGAGCGCGTGAGCTTTCACGAGGTCGATGCGATGCAGTATCCCTTGCTGCAGACGTATCCGAACGACCTCGCCCTGGCCTCGAAAATCGTATCGGTCGCTCGCATGAAGCGTCTGCAGATTCTGCACGTGCACTATGCGATCCCCTTTGCTCCCGCTGCGCTCCTGGCGAAATACGCCGCACCCGAGCTGGACCTCAAGGTGGTGACGACGCTGCACGGCACCGACATCACGCTCGTCGGCAGCGACCCGACCTTTCGGCCGATCACCCGCTGGGCCATCCAGGAATCGGACGCCGTCACGGCGGTATCCGATTGGTTGCGAACAAAGGCGATCGAGGAATTCTCGATAGATCGCCCAATCGATGTGATCTACAACTTTATCGATCCTGAGCGACATGCCAGGCCCTGCCCCGGTTGCATCCCGCCGTTGACGTGCGCTGGAGAGGTGACACTGCTGCACATCTCAAACTTTCGCCCTGTGAAGCGCGTCGAGGATGTGGTGCGCATCTATGCCCGTGTCCGCGCCAGGATGGAGGCGCGCCTGCTGCTGGTAGGGGATGGACCCACGGCGGGCAGGGCGATGGAGATGGCCACAGAGCTGGGAGTCGCCGACCGCGTGCACTTTATCGGGGTGGTGGAACAGATCGAGCCTGTGCTGCAGCAGGCGAACCTGCTCCTGCTTCCCAGTGAGACAGAGAGCTTTGGGCTTGTCGCTCTGGAGGCCATGGCCAGCGGTGTTCCGGTGATCGCCAGCCAGGTGGGCGGGTTGCCGGAGGTGGTCGCCCACGGTGAGACCGGCTACCTGGCTCCGGTTGGAGACGTAGATGCGATGGCAGAGTATGCGATCGGGCTGCTGCAGAATCCGATTGCCTATCGGGAGTTCTCTCAGGCTGCGCAGGAGCGCGCCGCCAGATTGTTCGACTATCACCTGCTGATCGACCGTTACGAGAGTATTTACGACCGGGTGCTGGGAGTATGACACTCCTGGACCTGGAGTCCCTCGTCGCCGAATTGCCAGAGCTGCCACTGGCCGCGCCAGTAGAGCGCGCCGGACTCGCTTCCTGGCCGGCAGCGTCAGAGCACGTCCTGGATGGCATGCTTCTGAGGTTTTCCGAGGAGTACACGCGACGGGCCAACTGCGCGAACGCCTACACGTCCGGGGCCATGACGGCCCAGGATAGGATTGCGGCCTGCGAAGCTCTGTACAAAGCGCACGCCCTGCCTCCCGTTTTTCGCCTGATTGGCGCCTGGCCACAGCCAGCCATGGATGCGGCCCTGGCCGGTCAAGATTACTCCCTGGCGGATGTCACCCACGTGCTGACGCTGGAGCTGGCCGATTTCGCCATGACCAACGGGACCGCGCAGTTCTGGCAACAGGCTGATACGGAGAGCTGGGCAACAGCCTACGGCCAGTCAAGTGGAATGCCTCCCTGGCAGCGCCATCCGCAGCTGCGCATTCTGAGTGACATTCGAGGGCGGCGATTGCTCTGCGGCCCGGGTTCGCCGGAGCAGCCGCCGGCCTGCGGACTTGCGTAATTGAGGGTGGCGTGCTGGGGCTCTTCGATATTGCCGTACGCCCCGATTGCCGGGGCCAGGGGCACGGGCGCGCCCTGGTGACCGCCATGCTAGCGCTTGGCACAGCCTCCGGCGCGCGTGTGGCCTATCTGCAGATCACGGAGGCGAACGTCGCTGCGCGGAGCCTGTACTATAGTCTGGGCTTCCAGGAGCTTTACCGTACTGGTATCGCCAACAGCCGGCCCCGGTTCTCTAGGCTTCATCGCCCGGGGGCACAGACTCCAGCCAGCGCGCGACGGCGCGGGCGGAGCGCAGTCGGATCACCCGTAGATGGGCATATTCGGGGAGGGCCAGGAGCTGCGGGTACTGCTGGCGATGACGGCGATGGCTCGAGAACAGATACAGCACCAGGCTATCCCTGCTGAAAACCGCGTCGCGGAAGGTTTCCCGATTGTTGTTCCAGAGCACCTCGCCCGATACGATACGCCTGAGCGTGCGCGAGACAACGCGCCAGAGCGCCACTGGCAAGGGCATGTCCAGCCAGATCAGCGTGTCTGCACGGCCCCAGACGAGATCCCGTGCCTCGCCGTAGTTACCATCGGTCACCCATCCCTCCCCAAGGGTCAGACTGACTCTGTCCCGCAGAACCTCGCGCGACACCGGCTGCCAGCCCGCCTCCCAGTAGAGGCTGTCCAGTTCCACATGAGGCACGCCCAGACGGCGCGCCAGTGCGGCAGCCAGCGTGGTCTTGCCGGCGCCAGTGGACCCGATGATCGCGACACGTCGCATGGTCGCGCCGTCAGCTGCGTTGGGAGACATGCATACTCCTGAGCAGGGCTGGATATTGTCCGGCCGGCGGACCTAGGAACTCGTCGCTCCGGCCAGGCGCCGGCCCTTGTCGGTCACGCGCCAGACCCGCCTGCTGCCCATGATCGCACAGCTTGAGGCCTGAGCGCAACCGGTACAGTGGCGATCGCATTCTCCGGTGACGGGAGCGAGGTATCCGCCCCGCTCCAGATCCAGGAGCATCTGCTCGACCAGTTCAACGCTCACCGAGAGGCGTGATGCCAGATCCTGGGTCGTGGCCAGTTCACCGCTGGCCAGAATCGCGATCAGCTGTTCAAGCATATAAGGCACCCACCCTACAGCCAGAGCCGAGCCAGATGGTAGACGATGATGCCGCCCACCAGAGCCAACAAACCCAAAAAGAGCACGTTCACCAGCACCCACTTCCAGGACCCGGTTTCCTGACGTATGACGGCCAGCGTGGCGACACAGGGGATAAAGAGCATCTCCACTGCGAGAAAGGCCAGGCCGGAGGCCGGGGTGAACTCGGTGCCCATGAGCGAGCGCAGCCCGCTGCCTTGCTCGCCGACACCATATAGCACACTGAGGGTGGCGACGGCGTTCTCCTTGGCGACAAAGCTGCTGAGAATCGCCACAATGGATCGCCAGCTCAGGCCCATGAGATCACCCACTGGCTCAAGCAGGTGCCCGACGGCCGCCATATAACTGCTGTCGACATCGCCGCCAGGAAACGTCACCAGCGCCCACACGACCACCGATACGGCCAGAATCACGGTTCCCGCCTTTTTCAGAAAGGCCACCGTTCGCTGCCACACCGTCATGCCGATGGTTCGGCCGTTGGGAAGATGGTAGAGTGGCATCTCCATGATAAAGGCAGACTGGATGTTCTTGAGGAACACCTTGCGAATGACGATGCCAGAGAGCGCCAGCACCACCAGCGGCAGGGCAGTCATCCCCACGGTCACCAGGACGGCGCGATCGGGAAAGAACGCCTGCGCCAGCACCGTCAGTACCGCAAGGCGCGCCGTGCAGGGAACCAGAGGCGCAAGCATGATCGTCAGGATGCGATCACGCCTGGATTCGAGGATGCGGGCGCCCATAATGGCTGGCACGTTGCAGCCAAAACCGAGGAACAGCGGCATAAAGCTCTTGCCGTGCAGCCCGATGCTGTGCATAAAGCCATCCATCACATAGGCAGCGCGCGCCATATAGCCCACATCCTCGAGAAAGCCCATGCCCGCGAAAAATACCACCAGGATGGGAAGAAAGGTCAGCATCGTTCCCACCCCGCCGATGATTCCATCCACGGCCAGACCGCGAACCCACTCCGGCGCTTGCGCCAGAGCCGCGCCGGTCCAGCGCGCCAGCGGGCCCATCACAGCAGAGTCGACCCAGCCTTGCATCGGCCCACCAATGGCATAGGTCAGTCCGAAAATGGCGGCCATCACAACCGCCAGTACCACAAGTCCCCAAAACGGATGCGTGGCATAGGCATCGATGCGCTGGGTGATCGTGACATGCCCCGCCCTGGGCCTGGTCATGGCGGCGCGAGCCACCTGGCTGATCCAGGCATAGCGTCCGCTGGCCACGGCAACGATTGCATCCTCGTGCGCTCGGAGCACATCCTGCAGCTCCTCCCATGCCGGCGTTGGCAGCCAGTCCGTGACCAGGCCGGTGATCTGCTGATCGCCCTCCAGCAGTTTGAGCGCCACCCAGTCCGCCGGATAAGGCTCTGGTACAAAGCCCGCAATGACCGCCAGCACGCGTTCCAGCACATCGCGATGATCGGCCCGAATCTCTGGGCGGTTGACTTGCTGTGGCTCCTGACGCTGAGCCACCTCGATGGCGGCATCCAGGAACTCGTGCACTCCCAGACCCCGTGCGGCCGTCATCGGCACCACTGGCACGCCGATAGCTTCAGACAGCACCTCGGGGTGAATAGTATAGCCCTCCTGTGCGGCGACATCCATCATATTCAGGCCGATCGCGAGCGGACAGGAAAGGGCCATTAGCTCCGTGACCAGGTAGAGGTTACGCTCCACCGAGGAAGCGTTGATGACCACCATCACCACGTCTGGACGTTCCTGCAGGATATACTCGCGCGTGATCACCTCCTCCGGCGAGGCAGCCGTCAGGCTGTAGGTACCGGGGAGATCGATGACGTCCAGAACTAGACCATGATGCTCGAGCGTCCCCGAGCGCATCTCCACGGTCTTGCCGGGCCAGTTTCCCACATGCTGGTTGAGACCCGTGAGCATGTTGAACACGGTGCTCTTGCCAACATTGGGTTGTCCCGCCAGGGCGATCGTCAGGCGCCGGGCGCCAGGCGTACCGGGGACCTGTGAGACGGTCGCCACAGTCTATCGTCCCCTCGGGCGGACGAGCACATGTCTGGCCTGGCCCCGGCCCAGTGCGATACAGGTATCCAGCACATTCACGATGATCGGGCCGCGGGGAGGATTTCGGAGGACACGAATCGTAACGCCCGGAGTAAATCCCAAAGCCGCCAATCGGCCGCTCAGCCCATGCCCGCCGAGCAGCGATACGATCGACGCCTCATGACCCTCCGGGACGAAATCGAGAGAAGTTGTCAGGTCGCTCAAAGGCGTACACCTCGTCCCTGATATTAGCAGATACTAACATCAGTCTACCCATTCACCGCCCTCTGTCAAACGAGCAGGCAGGTTGACCAGATAGGCCAGGACGAAGAATATCCAGTGCGCCAACTCGGGTACAAAGAGGGCATTGTCGATGAGGCCGTGAGCGAACATGGCCGCCAGCCCGCCCAGGAGACCCACCAGCACCGCGGGCGAGGCTACCGCGTGCACATGCCAACGCCTGGCAACCGGAACCACCGCAGCGATCAGGGCGCCGAGAAACAACAGCAGACCGGGCAGACCGGTCCTGACCAGGAGATCCAGGAATAAGTTGTGCGGATGGGAGAGCCAGCGCTCAATCTCTGCGCCGGGGAGAATATAGTCTCCGTAATAGTAGAGAAAGTTATCGAGGCCTACACCGGTCCACAGGTGATCCTTCGCCATCTCCCAGCTCGATTCCCAGAGCTGCAGGCGCAGGAACGTGGTGCCGCTCCGCAGGTCCAGCAGGGAACCAAAGCGTTCCGTCTGCATCAGCGGGATGAGGCAGAGCCCCAGGATGGCAAGGGCGACCAGGGTATATTTTCGCACGCGCTTGCCCTTGAGCAGGCCGATAACCAAAAGACCCGCTGGCACGCCAAGCAACCAGGCGCCACGGGAATAGGTGAGGACGACTGCCAAAAGAAGCGCCAGCGCCCCGCCTGCCCAGAGCCATCGTCTCCTGCGGCTGCCTGAGGCCCCCTCACCCACTTCACTGGCAACTGACAATCCGAGCGGCAGCATCCGCTCGAGATAGAGCGCCAGATTGTTGGGGGAGCCAAAGAACCCACGTGCGCGCCTGACTCCTTCCGCCTCGATGACACCCGCAGGAGAGGGATAACGCACGAGAGCATACAGAGCAACCCCGACGGAGGAGGCGAAAAACCCTCCCACCAGGCGTCGCCAGAGACGGCGGTCACCCCCCGTGAGCCGCAGCAACAGATACAGCAGGGCCGGCTCTGCGACCGCAGTCCGGAATTCTCGCAGGGCCTCGCGCTGGTACTCGGCATGCCAGGCCCCTATCCCCGCCCAGATCACAAAGGCGAGCAACAAGACATCTACAGGATTCACGTGCTTGAGGCGGAAAAGCTCAAGCCGCTCTCCTCCGAGTATCGCGGCGCCTGCCCGCGCCAACGCTGCGCAGAGCACGGCCAGCTCGGTCGTCGAAAAGGTGCCCGGACCCAGTCCGACATGCAGCGGGGCCAGGGGTATTGTGGCAACCGCGACCAGCAGTGCCGCATCAGGACGCAAGAGCGCCGCTATGCCGTACAGGGCCAGGAACCCCAGCCGCACCATCGACCCCGGTGCCACCATGGCGAGCGCAAAAGCGAGCGCGATCGCGGCGAGGATCCAACCCTCCGGCAGAGCATCCACTTGAGAGCGCGACCACCGGTAGGGCCGTCGCCAGTCGATCAGCCGCAGTCCCTGAACGATGCCCGCCAGAAGCCAGGCACCCAGCAGCAACGAAAAGACGACCGTCATCCAGAGTCGCGTCACGTCCGGCCTGGCGCCGACCTGCACCCCCCGAATGGCGTCGATCTGCGCGACCGTGCCCACCAGCGTAGCAGTGCGCTTCTCCGCCGCCGCTGTCCTCACCACCGGGAATCGCGCGATCCCGTCGTCCCGGGCATTCAAGATGATGGTTCGCTCGTGGGGAGCCAGCACCCGTAAGGATCCCTGCAGCCCGTCAGTGTCCATCTCCACCAACAGATCGGACCCGAAAAAGCCAATCGAGACGGCACGCTCCTCGGTGGCCGGCAGCCCCGGTGGAAGGAGAGAGGAGACGCGGTGGCGGCCGGGAAAGCGCGTGTCACCAGTCTGCAGGCCCGGCTCAAGGGAGAGCATCAGTGGCTGCGGCTGCCCGTCAGTGTCCAGGAGACTCAGTCCCCAGACGGGGTCATCCTCTTCGGCCTGTGGCTGCAAATACAGTGCGCAGAACAGCGTCATCCAGGGCCACTCGCGCTGCACACGCGCAAAGGCATCCTTGAGACGCGAGGCCTGTAAGAATGCGCTATCGCTCCCCAGCGGCGAGGGTTGGCCATCCCAGCCCTCGGGGAGGGCCGCCCAGCCGCCCTCCAATGCCCAGATCGGTTTGGCGCCCTCTCCCCGCCTCAGCATCTCCTCGCGGAGCAGGATTACCCGAGAGAGATTGAGCACATCCGCGTCCACGCGCCTGTCATATGCCCCTGACCAAAAGCCATAGGCCTTGACACCCAGCACATCAAAATAGGGCGCCCCGCCCAGACGATAGATCTCCCGCAGGAACAGGATGTCGGTCATGTTGCGACCGGAGCGCTCAGTATTGGGTGCCATACCGCCCGCGATAATGAGCGCGTCGGGATCGGCCGCACGGATGGCTGCGGCAGCCTCTTTGAGCAGGGCCACATACCCGGCGGGATCGATAGCCCCTTTGCCCCAATGGGGATAGATGTTGGGCCGGTCCCAGATCTGGTAGGCGCGGATATTGCCGCCATACCGCTCCGCAATCGCAGCGGCGAACCGCGCATAGGCCGCCGGGTCCTCCGGCGGGGCCCAGGGATTGTCGGCCTCGCTAGAAGGACGGGCCCACTCCGGTGCGCGCTCCAGAACGGCCACGATCTGCAGCCCCTGCCCGTGCACCAGGGGCAGAACCTCGTCCCAAAAGCCCCACTCAAAGCGCCCGGGCTCGGGCTCCAGCGCGTCCCAGGGCAAGTGCTGCACCAGCGTGCCATAGCCGAGGGCCTGGACGGTGCTCAACGCTTCGAGCACCTCGAGGTTGGTGCTGTACCGTTCCAGGGCCACATTGATGCCCGCACGGGGCGACTCCAGTACCGGTTGGTCGGCATCCAGACCCGACGCAATGCCCCTCTGCTGCCGCCGGTAGGCGCTCACGTCCTGAGCGGCGACCGCCAGCAACGCGAGCAAGAGGAGCACTCGCGCCAATACACCGGCGACGTCAAGCAGCGTCTGGCGTCTCGATCGCATCATGGCTCCCTTGCCGCTGCAGGCCCAGGCAAAGAAAAAGTGCAGCGATCGTGAACATCAAGCATCGTGGTCAGACTCCGGAGAAGAGGGGACAGACGAATGCCGGTGCAGGTGCACCAGCAGCACGGAGATATCGGCAGGATTGACCCCGGCGATACGGGCCGCCTGGCCGACGGTATCCGGCCGGAAGCGATCCAGCCTCTCGCGGGCCTCGGTCCGCATCCCATGCATATTCGCATAGACGAGATCGGGCGGTATGCGCCATGTCTCCAGCCTGCGCGCACGGGCAACCTGTTGCTGCTGCTTGGCCACATACCCTTCGTACTGAATCTCGACCAGCGCCTGTTCCATAACCTCCCCAGGGACATCCCCCTCTGGCGGCGCAAACAGGCGCACGATCTCCAGTGTCGCCCCGGGGCGCTTGAGCACCTGGTAGGCAGGCATGGCCTGTGCCAGGGGCTGCAGGCCTATCTGCTGCAGATAGGGATTGACCACATCGGGGGACAGGCTGACCCGCTTGAGCCGTTCGATCTCCGCTGCGATCCCCTCGCGCTTGGCCGCCACCGCCCGCCAGCGGTCATCGCTGATCAGGCCAGCATCGTGCGCAATGTCCGCCAGTCGGAGGTCCGCATTGTCCTGTCTAAGCAGCAGGCGATACTCGGCACGGGAGGTCAGCATCCGGTAGGGTTCGTCGATCTCCCGGGTGACCAGATCGTCGACCAGGACACCGAGGTAGCCCTGCTCCCGCCCGATCACCACGGGCGACTCCTCCCAGGCCAGGCGTGCGGCATTGGCCCCTGCCAGAACACCCTGTGCAGCAGCCTCTTCATAGCCTGAGGTGCCGTTGATCTGACCCGCCAGAAACAGCCCTGGCACCGTGCGCGTCTCAAGGCATCTCGTCAGTTGCGAAGGCAGGCAAAAGTCATAGGCGATCGCATAGCCCGGTCTGATGATTCTGGCCTGAGCCAGGGCCGGGATCGTGTGCAAGAGTTCCTCCTGGACCTCCACAGGGAGCCCGGTAAAGCAGCCCTGGACATAGACCTCGTTGGTATTCCACCCCTCGGGCTCGAGAAAGAACTGGTGACTCTCCTTGCCCGCATAGCGCACAATCTTGTCCTCAATTGAAGGGCAGTAGCGCGGGCCACTGGCCTCGATCGCTCCGGGAGCAATTGGCGAACGATGCAGGTTATCACGAATCACCCGATGGGTCTCGCCATTGGTCTTGACCAGATAACAGGGCAGCTGGGGGCGCCACGCCGTCTGGTGGCCAACGGGATAGACGGGATTGGCTGGCCAGAGCAGGGGCGGCTCAGCGGGCGCTCTCTGAGAAAAGTACAGAGGTTCATCGCTGCCGAATTGGGGGACAGTCAGCGCATAGTCAATGGTGCGTGCATCGACGCGAGGCGGCGTGTTGGTCTGCAGCCGCCCCAGCCGCAGGCCCAAAGCCGCCAATGCCCCGGAGAGGCCCGTGGCCGGTGGCTCACCCGCGCGCCCGGCGGGCGTCCGGTACTCGCCACTGAGGATCTGGCCGTTAAGAAACGTGCCGCCGGTGATGACCACCGTCTTGCCCGGAATCTTTGTACCGCTGGCCAGAGCGACTCCCGCTATGTGCCCCTGGCACACTTGCAGGCTGGACACCTGTCCCTGCAATAGGTCCAGATTGGACGCCTGCTCCAGCCGCTCCTTCATAGAGAGCGAATAGAGCCGCTTGTCCGACTGAGCCCGCAGTGACTGGACGGCGGGGCCCTTGGAGAGGTTGAGCATCCGGATCTGAATCAGTGTGCGGTCAGTGTTGCGCGCCATCGCCCCACCCAGGGCATCCACCTCGCGCACGAGGTGCGCCTTGGCGGGCCCGCCGACGCTCGGATTGCAGGGCATGAGTGCGATCAGGTCAAGATTCATCGTGACGAGCAGCGTACGCCGCCCCATGCGCGCCGCCGCCAGCGCAGCCTCACAGCCGGCGTGCCCTGCGCCCACCACGATCACGTCATAGACCCGCTCTGTCACCCGCTCGTTCCCTCCAACGCCCGGGCGGCCAGGCGGTGTGCCGCCGCCCGGATCACGCCCCAATCGTGCCACCTGCCATCCAGCGCCTCCAGACGATCCGCGACAGCGGATAGCTCCTCCGGAGCGACCTCTATATATCCGCTGATCTGCTCGTGCTCATCCTGAACGCCCAACGTCCCATCAACCTCGGTGAGCTCGATCAGATAGCTGGTGAAATCGAACCCTTGATCACCATGCACGAATCGATGTGCGAGCACGCCAAGGAGCCGCTCTACCTCAATGACCAGCCCCGTCTCCTCCCGTGCCTCGCGCAGGGCGGCCTGGATCAGGTCCTCCCCCGCGTTGATGCCGCCGGTCATCAGCCGGTAGGCGCCCTCAGGGTAAAAGGCCTTGGTATGCAGCAGGTAGCGGCCGTCCTGCCGGCGGACCAGAAGCACTACTTCCGCGACGCGCCCGTCCTTGAGCTGGCGCCAATAGTCCAGCGTTTCCTGCGAGACCGGTATCTCCAGGCGCTCCATCAGTGGAACGCCATAGCGTGCCATGGCTGCATCTACCCCGCTCGGCCCCCGGTTCTGTAGCGATGCTGACATTGGCGCTCCTGTCCCAAAGTAGGCGGATTATAGCGCCGGGGCGTGGCCAGAGGAAATGCTCTATCAGCGGAAACAAAAAAAGGAGCCGGCGAGGCTCCTTACCTGTGCAGAGGGGACCAGTCTATTCCTTCTCCAACACCATCTGCAGCATCGCGCCCAGGTCGGCGGTCACATCAAAGCTGCCCCAACGTCCGCTGGCATCGCCGGCGTTAAAGACGGCAAAGCCAATGACATAGGGATCCCGCCGCAGCTCATCATCATACCAGGAGAGTTGCTCGAGATACCCGGAAAGGGAACTGTCAGGGCTGGTTGCCTCAAAGTCCTGCCAGCCTCCGAGCCCGGCCTGCCGGGCAGCGAGCACACCGCCATCAACACCCGCTTCCGTCACCACCAGTGGCACGACCAGCCTGGCAGGGGCGAGATAATGCTCGTACCAGTAGCGGTAGCGCAACGTGAGACTGCCGCTATCAGCCTCTGCGTCGTGGCCGGGTATCCCCTCCCCAACACCCTCCATCATGGTCGGCGCCGAGTACTCATGTAGAGCCAGCACGCCGCCATGGGTTTTGGCTGCCTGGATGGCAGGGAGGAAAGCGGCAAACTCGTCCGCCTCAGGGGTTCCGGTGGAAAAGTTCCCCACGGCGACCTTGAAACCGAGCGCAGCCATCAACTCGGCACGTTCGGCCTCAAAGCTCGCATACCATGCCATGTCGGCGGGGCTGTCGATACCGGGTTCATTCCATCCCAACCAGTAATCCACGCCAGGATTGGCCAGATATCGCGCCGCATGGGCCATCACGAATTGCTGCGCGCGCTCGGCAGGATCGCCGGTGAGGGTCTGATCGGCCTCCTCAAACCGGCCCAGCGTGATCGTCCCGGGAGACAGTTCTTTAGCCTCGGCCAGCCAGCCCAGATCGCCGACACCTACGAGCACCGCAGGCTTGGCATCCCTGATAAAGGCCATGATATTCGGGTCAGAGTTTCTGGTCACGTGCAATCCCAGCTTGCTGCGCCCGTCGGGATAGTCAAAGGACAGGGGCTCTTCCTCGGCCACAAAGGCCATCTCAGCGCTCAAAGGAATGCTCCAGAGCGTTGTCCGGCTGCCCTCGCCCTGATCGACCACAAAGGCGCTCCAACCCTCAGACCAGTTCATCTCGATCTGATGGCAGCACGCCAGTGGATCTGCGTCTCTAAACAGGAAAACGTGCGAAACGGACTCGCCAGCAGCCAGTTCCTCCACGAACCACTCGGCGCTCTGCTCATCCTCAGATTCAGGGGCAAAGAAGCGGTCCAGGACATACAGGCTGTAAAGATCCCAGCTGCTCAGATTGCTCATGGTGACGATATAGCGCGGAGAGGTAGCCGGCACATAGGTGGCCTGCAACAGCAGCACATCATCGGCCACAGGGTCCACAAGGGGGGCGGTCAGATGCTGGGGAGCGTCCACGACAACGACGGAATCACCGCGCACCAGGGCGACAGGGGCGCAGGCCAAGATCACCAAGGCCAGGGTGAGGAGCGCTCGAAGGATGGAACCCGATCGCAGGTGCACATTTGCCTCCAAGGCAGGCGCACATGACGCAAGACTTGTTACAGAAACAGTATACCTGCAATAGCGCTGCGTAACAAGGCTTTTCACTCCGCAATTCCTACGGAATCCTGCCTGTCACACTACGGAGTTACCACCACAGGGCCGGGCGGATGCGTCAGCGCCATGCCCCAGACCACCTCGGCGCCCGCATCGCGTAGCGCCTGTGCGCAGGCGGACATGGTCGCCCCGGTAGTGAGCACGTCATCGATCAGTAGCACGGAAGCACCCAGAAGTACCTCTTCCGAACAGATAAAGGCTCCCGAAACATTGTCCAGTCGCTCCTCGGGAGAGAGCCCCACCTGAGACCGGGTCGCACGCCAGCGATGCAGGACGCTGGGGCACACATCAAGGCCCATACCCGCGCAAAATCCGCGGGCAAGCAGCTCTGCCTGATTGTAGCCTCGCCGGCGCAGCTGAGCGCGATGGAGCGGGACGGGAACCACAACATCCACGGTGCGCGGCTGCGCCCGCCAACCATCCACCAGCAGGGCGGACAGTGGATCCGCGAGGACGCGCACGCCACCGTACTTTAGCGCGTGCACCGCTTCGCGCAGGGGATAGGTGTGAGGTGCAAGTGTCAGGGCACCGGCGAGAGCGTCGGTACGGTTCCGGATCCGCGGCACCAGGCTGAGCCTGCCCCGGCCCGGGATGGACGAGATGCACGCGGCACAGAACCACTCACCTGGACGGCCGCAGGCCACGCAGTGTGGCGGAAACAGGCCATCGAGCAGCGTCCCCAGCAACCCGCTATCTCTCGCCCTGAGCCAGACCGGTAGCGTCGCCCTTCCTTGGGAAGATCGGTCCACAGCTACGTCCTTGCGATCCACAACAGCATTGACCTGGACACCTTCTGCGCCTATCCTAGCACCGAACTACCCTGGTTGTCACCCGGAGAGTGTGAGCTATGAGCAAGATCCGCGTCCTGGTTACCATACCGCAGCCGCTGAGGGACCTCGTGCTGGCCCCGGACACCCTGGCGGACCTGCGTGCCTTTGCCGATGTCACACTCAATGAGGACGGGCGCAACTGGGAGGCGGCCACACTACGTGACCGCCTCCCGGGCATGGATGCGATCCTGGCAAGCTGGGGACTGCCGCAGCTCACCCCCGAGGTGCTTGAACACGCAGACAGGCTGGCGCTCGTGGCCTATGCCGCCGGCAGCATCAAGCCCTTTATGACGGACGCGGCCTATGATCGGGGCATCCGCGTGACGCACTCCGCCGCGCGCATCGCCGAGTCTGTGGCCGATATCACCCTCGTGCTGGCCATGATGGGCCTGCGCCGTCCGCAGGACTTTGACCGCCGGCTCAAGTCCGGCGAAGCCTGGCCCGATGGGCGCGCCGTGAACACGTACGAGATAGGCGGCAAGACTGTGGGCCTCCTCGGTCTGGGCTATGTCGGGCGCCGCACCGCCGCCTTGTTCCAGGCCGTCGGGGCACAGGTCTGGGGCTATGACCCGTACGTCTCCGAAGAGGACATGGCCAGGCTGGGCGTGCGCAAGGTGGCCCTCGACGACCTGCTGCGCGGCTGCAAAGTGATCTCCGTGCACCTGCCGATCACACCGGAGACGCGCCATCTGCTCGGACCGCGCGAACTGGCAATGATCCCGGACGGGGCGGTGTTCATCAACACCTCCCGCGCCTGGGTGGTGGACCAGGAGGCGCTGATCGCGCAGTTGCACACCGGGCGTCTCTGGGCAGCGCTGGACGTCTACGAGCCGGAGCCTCTGGCGGTCGATTCGCCCCTTCGCACGCTGGATAATGTGGTCCTCACCCCTCACATCGCGGGATTGACGCGCGATTCGTATCTGGGTCTGACCCGCGAGATGGTGGACGAGATCCGGCGCCTGTTCGTGACCCATGAGCCGCTGCGTTACGAGATTACCCGCGAACGCCTGGCCCACATGGCCTAGCGTCGCACCCAAGACCCATTGCCCAGGGAGGGCGCATGATGCAGAGCAATACAATCGGTCTGAGTAAATGGGACCTCGATACCCCCGCGCTGTGCCTGGACCTGCGAGCGCTGGACCGCAACATCGCCCGCATGGCGGATTTCCTGCGGGACGGGCCGACTGGCGTTCGGCCACACAGCAAGACGCACAAGTGCCCGGTCATCGCCTGGAGGCAGCTGCGCGCCGGGGCGGTGGGCATCACCTGCGCCAAGCTGGGCGAGGCCGAGGCCATGGCCGGCGCGGGGATCAAGGACATCCTCATCGCCAACCAGGTCATCGGCCGGACCAAAATCACGCGGCTGATGGGTTTGGCCGCCGACACCGAGATCATCGTGGCGGTGGAGGCGCTGGAGAACGCGCGGGAGCTATCCGAGGCGGCCGTGGCGGCCGGGGTGCGGCTGCGCGCCATCGTCGAAGTCGATACAGGCATGGGCCGTTGCGGCACGCTCCCGGGGAGCGAGTCGCTGGACCTCGCGCGCGAGATGGCCCGCCTGCCCGGCCTGCGCCTGGAGGGGATCATGGGCTATGAGGGGCACGCGGTGATGATCCCGGACCGGGAGCGCCGCCGCGCCGCCGCGGAGACGGCCATGGCGCTGCTGATCGAGACGCGGGACCTGCTGGAACGCGATGGCCTGCCGGTGCCCATCGTCTCCGCCGGGGGCTCGGGTACCTACAACATCACGGGGCGCTATCCGGGCGTCACTGACATCCAGGCCGGCTCCTATGCCACCATGGATGCGCGCTATCGCACCATCATCCCCGAGTTCGAGACCGCGCTGACGATCGTATCCCAGGTGATCAGCGTCCGCGGAGACCGTGCCGTGATCGATGCCGGATTAAAGACCATGACACCGGAATTCGGCAAGCCCGAGCTGTGCGCGCCCGAGGGCTGGGCACTGGACCACCAGTCGGAGGAGCACAGCACCCTCACCCGCCAGGGCGGCGCAGCGCTCAAGCCCGGCGATAAGGTGGAGATCGTGCCCTCGCACGGCTGCACGACCATCAACCTGCATGATGTCTACCACGTCATCGACGGCGAGCGGCTGGTGGCGCTGTGGCCCATCGCGGGACGGGGGAAGGTACGGTAGGGGGCAGGGGAGCATTACGTCGAGAGGCACTGCGCCGGAACGTGAGCAGCGTCGTGTACTGCTAGTATGCAGACGGCTGAGACTCATTCATGAGTCTCAGCCGTTCGTTGCGCGTTCGGGCCGAAAGATACCGGTCGTGTCGCCTAGACCAGATTGACGGCGTCCTCGGGCATCCAGTGCTCATCCTGGTTGGCCCACTTGACATTGCAGCCGATGGGGTTGGTCAGGGGCGTGCGCACCGGCCTGCCTGCAGTCACATCGGCCAGCGCGTTGTCCAGGTCGTTGACCGTCATGTGCTCGATGTCATCCGGGGCGTCCACGCCGCGCCCGGTGTAGACCAGCTTTCGGTCGCGGTCGAACACAAAGAAATGGGGCGTGCGCAGCCCGCCGTAGGCTCGGGCCACGTCCTGCGCCTCGTCGTACAGGTAGACCCAGGGGAACTGGTGTTCCGCCATGCGCGTGATCATGAGATCCCAGCTGTCTTCGGGGTGGGCTCCCACCCAATTGGCGTTGATCGCGACCATCCGCACGCCCTTGTCGGCGTACTTTTCGATGGTCGCGCGGGTCACCTCATCCGAGCCGGTCACGCACGGGCAGTGATTGCAAGTAAAAGAAACTACCAGCGTCTCAGCATCGGCGAAATCGGCCAGTGTGTAGCTACGGCCATCGGTGGCGGGCAGATCAAAGTCGGGGGCTTGCGCACCCAGGGGCAGTGTGAACGGCATGAATAGACTCCCTTCGCTGGTGACAGATGTATCCCAAAAAACTTGACAAACTTTATTATACGGAGGTCGAGCACTACGGCCAAGCGGAGAGAGGTCGTTGAGGCCGATCAGATCAGGCTTGTATCCTGGACAGTGGTTCAGATGGGCTGTACACCCGAGTTCACGCGCCGTGACAGCGTTATCGCATCTCAAGTCGCCAGCATGTTCGCTTCGTCCGTCGTAACTAACGATTCGCGTCTGATCCAGAAAACACAATATGTAGTAGCGGAACGTCGTCCACACTACTACATATTATCTTCAGCGGAGGAGGTGGGATTCGAACCCACGGTGACGCAAGCGCCACAACGGTTTTCGAGACCGCCCCGATCAACCACTCCGGCACCCCTCCCTATTCGATTGTCTGCTCACTGCCCGCGCGTCGCAGCCCCTCGAAAAAGGCATCCATCATCGCGCGTACCTCACCGGCCAGCACCCCTGCTTGCACCTGCAGCCGGTGGTTGAGCCACGGGGACCGCACGATGTCATATACCGAGCCGGCGGCACCGGTTTTTGGGTCGCGCACGGAATAGACCAGGCGGTCGATCCGGGCGTTCACCATCGCGCCGGCGCACATGGTACAGGGCTCGAGCGTGCAGTAGAGCGTCGCCCCGGAGAGCCGCCACGCGCCGCGGTTGACCGCGGCCTCACGAATGGCGACAATCTCCGCGTGGGCGGTGGGATCGGCGCTCGATTCCTTGCGGTTGTGTCCCCGCCCGATGATCGCGCCATCGAGAACGACGACCGCGCCGACGGGGATCTCCCCCTCCGCCGCGGCCAGCTCGGCCTCGACGAGCGCTTCCCGCATCCATCGTTCGTGATCCATTGCCAGCGGGATTATAGCATAGTGATCGAGAGCGGCAAAAGCAGCACCCGGCCCAGACCCGCAAAGGCCACGCACAGATGACGCTGGTCTATGTGACCCTGGCCTTTGTGGCGGGTATGGCTCTGGCAGACATTGTGCCGGTGCCTGCTGTGGCGCTCGGGCTGCTGGCAAGTTGGGGGGCCTGCATCGCGGTACTCGAGTGGCCGCACCCCATCCGCCGGCGGGCCGCCATCCTCGTCCTCATCGCGCTGCTTGGCTGCTGGCGATGGCAGGTAGCGCAACCTGTTGCCCGGCCTGGCGATCTGTCCTATTACAACGAGACCGGATCCCTGCGGATCGAGGGATTCATCTCCTCCGATCCTGTTCTGCGCGAGACGCGTCAACAGATCGAACTGACGGCCGAGACCATCACCGTCTCAGGCAACACCGTGCAGGTGCGGGGAGCCGTACTTATCACGACGGCACTCTACCCGCACTACAGCTACGGCCAGCGGCTGGCTGTCACCGGAAACCTGGAAACGCCCGCCATCCTGGAGGGCTTTGACTATCGCGAGTACCTGGCCTCTCAGGGCATCGGATCCACGATGCGCGGCGCCGAGATCCAGGTGCTGCCCGGCTTCGGGGGCAGCCGGTTCTTGCGCGCATTATCGGGCGCCCGCTCACTGTTGCGCCAGCGCATCGAGAAGATCCTTCCGCACCCCGAGGCGGGGCTCCTGCAGGGCATCCTGCTGGGGCTGGACCACACACTGTCCGAGGATCTGGCTGAAGCCTTTCGAGTCGCCGGCCTCACCCATATCATCGTCATCTCCGGCTACAACATCAGCATCCTCCTCCAGGCCTGGTTTGTCGCATCCACCAGACTGATTCATCGCTGGGTGAGCCTGGGAGCTGGCCTGCTGGTGCTGATAGCCTTTGTGCTGCTGGTGGGTCCCTCTCCGCCCGTTGTCCGTGCGGCCATCATGAGCACGATGTACGTGCTGGCGCAGCTGGCGGGCCGGCGCCAGTGGCCCCTGGCCAGCCTGGCCCTGTCCGCTCTGCTCATGCTGGCTGTCAATCCGCTGCTCCTGCACAGTGTCAGTTTTCAACTATCCATCGCTGCCACGCTGGCGCTGATCCTGCTCCAGCCCAGGCTGGCGGCCACGCTGGACGGCTTCATCCAGGGCGCCAGCGGCGACAGCCCCCCACCCGTCAGACAGATCATCGCTGAGACTCTCCTGACGACCTGTGCCGCCCAGATGTTCACGCTCCCTGTCATCTGGGTGCATTTTCAGCACATCTCGCTGCTGGCGCTCCTGGCCAACCTGCTTGTGCTGCCCTTACAGCCTCTCATCCTGATACCGGGCGCCGCGGTAGTGCTTGGCAGTGTGTTGATGCCGGGAGTTGGTCGTGTGCTGGCGTACGCCCTGTGGCTTCCGCTGCGATGGACGATCCTCGTTGCCCGATGGATCGGCTCCATCCCGTGGGCATCGCTATCACTGCCGGAGCTGTCTCCCCCTGCCGCCTGGCTCCTGTACCTGCTGTTGATGGTCCTGGTGTGGCGCCTTCCCTCCCGCAGGCCCAGGGAGACAGGAACTACTCGAGCGGACCCTCGGCAGCTGCTTCCACTGATCGCCGCAGGCACCATGACTGCCCTTCTCTGGCTGGCTGTCCTGTCGATGCCCGATGGGCGGCTGCATGTGTATGCCCTGGATGTCGGTCAAGGCGACGCTATCCTGATTCGCACGGGGGACGGTCGCAATGTCCTGATCGATGGCGGCCCGGACCCGGTCCTGTTGGCCAGCCGGCTTGGAGAGGTCCTGCCTTTCTGGGAGCGAGACATCGACCTGGTGCTGGTTACGCATGACGACACAGATCACATCGGGGGACTGGCCCCGGTCGCCTCACGTTACCGGATCGGACGCGTCATCCATGCGGGACCGATGGATGGCAACGCTGCCAGTGTGGCCTGGGAGGCTGCACTTGAAGCCGCCAATATCGGCAAAACCAACCTCGGGGCGGGAACCGAGATCAGATTGGATGAGTGCCTGCTCACTGTGTTGCACCCGCCCCTCCCTCTGCCGCATAATAGCGAGAGCAGCAACGACCAGTCGCTGGTCGTTTTGCTGCAGCAGGGTCGTTTCCGCATGCTCTTGACGGGAGATGCCGGCGAGGCGGTCGAAAGCAAGCTGTTGGAGAGCGATCGCCCGATCACGGCCACCGCTCTCAAAATATCGCACCATGGCGCCACAAGCGGAACGACAGATCCATTTGTACAGGCGGTCTCGCCCCAGGTGGCGATTATCAGCGTCGGCGCTGACAACCGCTACGGCCACCCCAACAGCGCGGTCATCGAACGCCTGGAGGACGCGGGTGCCCTGGTGCTGCGGACCGATCAGCAGGGCACGATTGCCCTGTCCACCGACGGCGACCGGCTCTGGGTAGAGACGAGCCGCTAGCGGGCGCATCACACGTTCAGATTGGAGAGGCATATGAGCACTGCCGTACAGTTGACCTGGAGCCTGGCCCTCATCGTGATGATCCTCGGACCGGTCGCGCTGGGCTCCTGGTTCTGGTCCCGCTACCGTCCCAACCCCAGGGCGTACGTCCTGGGAGCCGCTGTCTTTTTGGTAGCACAGATTGTCCTGCGCCTGCCGCTGGTCGGCCGGATCACCCAGCAACTGGGAGACTCGATTGAGCAAGGGCTGCCCATGTACCTGTACATGCTTGGGATGGCTTTCTCTGCCGGGCTGTTCGAGTCCGTCGGACGCTGGGCGGGCTATCGCTGGCTCTTTCCGCCGCGCGTGCCCTACGACTGGAAACACGCCGTGGCCTATGGCATCGGCCACGGCGGCTTTGAGTCGGCCATCTTTGTGGGCGGCATGAGCCTGCTCAACTTTCTGCAGGGCAACGCCTTGACGGCCATGACCGCCGAACAGGTTCAGGAGCAATTCTCGGGCGAAACCCTGGCGCAGGTGATGGATGCCCGTCAGCTCTTTGCCGGGCTGGCCTGGCATGAGCCGCTGCTCGCCGCTGTGGAGCGTCTGGCCACGATGCCGTTTCATATCGCCATGTCGCTGCTGGTCCTGCTGGTATTCACACGCAAGCAAATACGCTGGCTGTTCTATGCTGTCGGTCTGCACGGTCTGGTGGACCTCACGGCCGTCCTGCTCCATCAAGCCCTGGGGCAGACACCCTGGCTGGTGGAACTGGGCGTGCTTGCCTGGGGACTGGCAGCTCTCTGGTACATCCGCCGCTGCTACCGGAAGGAAACGGCAGGGCAAACGCTTCTCCCGGAGGTGGCATGAGTACCCTGTCCCGCGACAGCTATCGAACCCATGTCGTGCTGGCGGATTTCAGCCGGCCATTGTTCGAGCCGGTAGGCTTTGAGGCCGAGAGGATGGCCGCCGCCGGGGCATCGTGGGAACAGTACGAGTGCCGTAGTGAGGAGCAACTCCTGGAGGTGTCCCGGGATGCCACCGTGGTCGTGATGCAGTCGGTACGCCCACTGCTGACGCGGAGGGTGATCGAGCAACTGCCCGTGTGCCGCTGCCTGATACGTGCCGGGGCCGGCTATGACAGCATCGATGTGGAGGCCGCCACCGAGCAGGGGATGATGGTGTGTAACACCCCATCTTACTGCGTGGACGAGGTCGCGGACCACGCCATTGCGCTGCTGCTCGACTGCGTCCGGCATGTCTCGCGACTGGATCGTGTCATGCATCATGGGATGCGGCCCCGGCGCGTCCCCGGCGAGACCCGCCGGGTGCATGGAGCCACCCTGGGGATTATCGGCCTCGGCCCGATCGGGCGGCGCGTCGCCCAGCGCATGGCCGGGTGGCAGCCGCGCATCCTGTCCTACGACCCGTATCTCGCACCGGAGCAGGCGGCAGCAGTGGGTGCAGAGTTGGTCTCGCTGGAGGACCTCCTCCGGCAATCGGACTTTATCACGCTGCACTGCCCGCTCACCAGAGACACGTATCACCTGATCAATGACGAGACCCTGGCACTGGTCAAGCCGGGCTGCATTCTGGTCAATGACTCGCGCGGCGCTGTGGTGGACGAGGCGGCGCTGATACGGGCGCTGCAGGACGGACGTCTGTGGGCCGCTGGCCTGGATGTCTCTGAGCAGGAGCCGCTCCCCCTGGATTCCCCGCTACGTTCGATGGACAATGTGGTGCTGACGCCTCATGTGGCCGCCTATTCACCCGAATCGCGCATCGATCTGTATGCCGAGATCTGCGAGGTGTGCACTGACGTGGTACAGGGCCAGATCCCGCGCACGGTTGTGAACCGGAGCGTGCTCGCGCATCTACGCCCTTTGCGATCCGAGTAATGCCAGGAGGCCCCGCCGGTGGCGGGGCCTCTCTGTTCATCGCATCAGCTGCCGCGCTCGTCTGGCGCCTGCGCCGCCTGCTCGGGCATGCTTCCCTGAGATGGCGCGTCACCCTCGGCAGCGGGAGCGGGGGCACTATCCTCCGTCTCTAGAGAGAACTCGAGTGCCGTGCGCGCCGCGTTGACGTCGGCCATCACGGTGTCACCAGACCTAAAGTCACCCTTCAGCAGACGCTGAGACAGAGGGCTCTCCAGATGCTTTTGCAGGGCGCGGCGCAAGGGGCGCGCGCCGAGATTGCGATCATAGCCCTGCTCGGCAAGCCATACGCGCGCTGGCTGCGTCACCTCCAGGGTAATCTCCTGATCCGCCAGCCGGGAACGCATGTCCTTGAGTTGGATGTCCACGATCTTGACCATGTCGTCGCGCGAGAGCACGTTAAAGACGATGGTCTCATCGATACGGTTCAGGAATTCAGGCCGGAAGGTGCGTTTCAAGCTCTCTGACACACGGTCCGTCAGACCATCGTCGACATCCTCGGCGCCCATCCCCAAAAAGCCCAGCGTGCCGGCCTTGCGATCAGCCAGGCTGGTGCCGATGTTGGAGGTCATGATCACCACAGTGTTCCTAAAGTCCACCGTGCGCCCATGACCATCGGTGAGGCGGCCCTCCTCGATGATCTGCAGCAGCGCATTCCAGACCTCGGGATCGGCCTTTTCGATCTCGTCGAACAGCACCACCCGGTAGGGTCGGCGGCGGACAGCCTCGGTCAATTGGCCTCCCGAGTCATAGCCCACATAGCCCGGAGGGGCGCCCACGAGCCGCGACACCGTATGGCGCTCGCTATACTCGCTCATATCGATCTGAACGAGCGCGTCCTCGTCATCAAAGAGAAACGCGGCCAGCGCCTTGGCCAGTTCCGTCTTGCCCACGCCTGTGGCGCCGAGGAAAATAAAGCTGCCGATGGGACGCTGCGGGTCCTTGAGCCCGGCGCGCGCGCGCCGGATGGCATCCGACACCGCGACAATAGCCTCATCCTGGCCGACGATGCGCTCCCGCAGATAGTCTTCCATGCCCAGCAAGCGCGCGGTCTCTGCCTCTTGCATGCGCGAAACCGGCACGCCGGTCCACGAAGCAACGATTCTGGCGATTTCATCGGCTCCAACGGTCTCGTCGAGGCCCTTCTCCTGTTGCCACGCAGCCCTCCTGGCGGTGAACTCCATCTCCAGCTGCAGGCGTTCGCTGCGCAGCTGTGCGGCCGCCTCATAGTTGCGCTCCTGACCAGCCTCCTCTTCTTTCTGCGTGAGGTCCACCAGAGCAACGCGCATCGCCTTGAGATCGGGCGGCAGGCTGTGCATTTCGATGCGCAGCCGGGAAGCCGCCTCATCGATCAGGTCAATGGCCTTGTCCGGCAAGCGCCGGTCGCGGACATACCTGTCGGAAAGGCGCGCCGCAGCCACCAGCGCATCGTCCGTGATCTCCACCTTGTGATGCTGCTCGTAACGTCCCTTGAGCCCGCGCAGCATGGCGATGGTGTCCTGCACGCCGGGCTCCTCCACAAAGATCGGCGCAAAGCGGCGCTCCAGCGCGCTATCCCGCTCGATGTGCTGGGTGTACTCATCCAGCGTGGTGGCGCCCACACACTGTAGTTCGCCCCGCGCCAGCGCTGGCTTCATCATGTTCGAAGCATCGATGGCGCCCTGCGCTGCCCCCGCTCCTACCACGGTGTGCAGTTCGTCGATAAAGAGGATGATCTCGCCCTGGGCCTTTTGGACCTCCTCGAGCACGCTCTTGAGGCGTTCCTCGAACTCTCCTCGAAAGCGGGCGCCTGCGACCATCGCGCCGAGATCCAGCGACAGGATATGCCTGTTCAGCAGATTCTCGGGCACGTCACCCGTGGCGATTTTCTGCGCCAGCCCCTCGACGATGGCCGTCTTGCCCACGCCGGCCTCGCCGATGAGGACCGGGTTGTTCTTGGTTCGGCGGGAGAGCACCTGCAGCACGCGCATGATCTCTTCATCGCGCCCGATTACCGGATCCAGCCGGCCCTCACGGGCCGCCTGCGTCAGGTCGCGGCTGTACTTTTCCAGGGTTTTCCACGTTGCCCGCTGGCTGGGCGCTTTGGCCTCCGCCTTGCGCGCGCGCTGCAACTCATCCGCAAAAGCCTTGTGCGTCACCCCGGTCTCGTTCAGGATCCGCACCGCCGCACTATCGCCATCACTCAGGACCGCCAGCATCAGGTGCTCGGTGGAGATAGACTCATCCCCAAGGCTGACCGCCTCCTCGTTCGAGCGATCCATCAGCCGTTTGACGCGAGGCGTGATATACACCTGCTGCGGGCGCGACCCGCCGGGCGCTGCCGTCCGGGAGCCGGCTTTGAGCACGTCCTCCAGACGCTGTTTGAGCGCCTCTGTATCGACACGCAGCCCCTGGAGCACGGTGTGAACGATGCCTTCTTCCTGCTCCAAAAGCGCGATCACAATGTGTTCTGTATCGAGCTGCGAGTGCTCGTGACGCATCATCACTTCATAGGCGCGCGTCACCGCATCCTGCGCTCCATCTGTAAAGCGATCAAATCCTGGCATGTTACTCCTCTGGGGAGACCCGCACGCGCGGGCCTCCCGATATCCGCGGCCGGCGAGCCTGCCGAGGCTCCCAGCTACAGGCACTATGCCTGAGCAACGGGCTCTGCTAGCTCGCGCCGCTCAAAGGTATAGCTGTCACCATCGAAATCGACATAGACTGTATCTCCCACCTTGAACCGTCCCGTGAGCAGTTCCAGGGCCAACGGGTCCTGGATACGACGCTGGATCGTCCGCCGGAGCGGCCGCGCGCCATACACGGGATCGAACCCTTCATCGGCAAGGGCAGTGCTGGCTCTCTCTGAAAAGGCCAGGTCCAGCCCCCTCTCAGCCAGCAGTTCCCGCAGATGTCTCAGCTGTATCTCGACGATACGCCCCAGATGCTCCCGCGTCAGACTATGGAAGATGATGGTCTCATCGACGCGGTTGAGAAACTCGGGTCTAAAGTGCTGCCGCAGCGCATCCATGACGCGACGACGCATCTCTTTTTGCTGGCCAGCACCCAGCTCACTGATCCACTGGCTACCGATATTCGATGTCATGATCACAACGGTGTTCTTGAAATTCACCGTGCGTCCCTTGCCGTCGGTCAAGCGACCTTCGTCAAGGATCTGCAACAGCACGTTAAAGACCTCGGCGTGCGCCTTTTCGATCTCATCAAAGAGCACCACCGAATAGGGATGGCGACGCACAGCTTCGGTTAGCTGCCCGCCCTCGTCATAGCCGACATACCCGGGAGGTGCGCCGATCATGCGCGCCACGGTGTGCCGCTCCTGGTACTCGCTCATGTCCAAACGGATCATGGCCCGCTCATCGTCGAACAGGAACTCGGCGAGAGCCCGCGCCAGCTCCGTCTTGCCCACACCCGTGGGCCCGAGGAAGATAAACGCGCCGATCGGACGATTGGGGTCCTGCAGGCCCGAGCGCGACCGCCTCACGGCATTGGAGACTGCGATGATGGCCTCATCCTGGCCCACCACACGCTCGTGCAGGCGTTCCTCCATGCGCACGAGCTTTTCGACCTCGCTCTCCACCAGTCGGGTCACAGGGATACCGGTCCACTTGGCCACGATCTCGGCAATGTCCTGGTCCGTGACCTCCTGCTGAAGCATCGCCTCGTCATCGTCGCCACCGCCCATGGCCTGCTCACGCGCACTGAGCTGCTGCTCAAGCTCGCGGATATCACCATAGCGGAGCCGGGCGGCCTGTTCGAGGTCCCCCTGGCGCTCAGCGCGCTCCGCCTGCACGCGGAGATCCTCCAGCCGGGCCTGCATCTCCTGCATCCCCTGGATAGCCTGCCGCTCACGCTCATACCGAGCGCGAAGGGCGCTCAGCTCCTCCTGAAGATCCGCGATCTCTTCTGTAATCTTGTCACGACGATCACGAGAAGCCTCATCGCGCTCCTTTGAGAGCGCCTGTTGCTCGATCTGCAATTGCATCAGCCGCCGCTCACGCTCATCGATCTCGCGGGGAGAGCTGTCGATCTCCATACGCAGCCGCGCGGCCGCCTCATCCACCAGGTCGATGGCCTTGTCGGGCAGAAAGCGATCCGTGATGTAGCGGTCTGACAGCGTCGCCGCTGCGATCAGAGCGCCATCCTGGATGCGCACACCATGGTGCACCTCGTAGCGCTCCTTCAGGCCGCGCAGAATGCTGATGGTGTCCTCCACTGAAGGCGGCTCGACGAAAATCGGCTGGAACCGCCGCTCAAGAGCGGGATCCTTTTCGATGTACTTGCGGTACTCGTTGATCGTGGTGGCCCCGATAGCGTGCAGCTCACCACGCGCGAGCATCGGCTTGAGCATGTTTGAGGCATCCATAGCCCCTTCAGCTGCACCCGCGCCCACCAGGGTGTGCAACTCGTCGATGAACAGGACGATCTGTCCCTCGGACTCTTGGACCTCTTTGAGCACGGCCTTGAGCCGCTCCTCGAATTCGCCACGGTACTTGGCGCCCGCGATCAGCGAGCCCAGATCCAGGGCGATCAGGCGCTTGTTGCGCAGACCCGTCGGGACATCGCCCTTGACGATGCGCTGCGCCAGCCCCTCTACAATAGCCGTCTTGCCGACGCCCGCCTCGCCCACGAGCACAGGGTTATTCTTGGTGCGGCGCGAGAGCACCTGTATGACGCGACGAATCTCCTCATCACGCCCAATGACAGGGTCCAGCTTGCCGCTGCGCGCCAGGTCGGTGACGTCTCGCGCATACTTTTCCAGTGCCTGATAGGTCCCTTCCGGGTCCTGGTCGGTGACACGCTGCGAGCCACGGATGCCGGCAAGTGCCTGGAGAAGCCGTTCCTCGGTGATGCCCTGAGCAGAAAGCAACTGCCCGGCATAGCCAGAGCTCTCCAGCATCGCCATGAGCAGATGCTCGGTAGAGATGTACTCATCGTGCATCTGCTGGGCCTTGCTCTCAGCCCTGCGCAGCACCTGGCCCAGATCGGCCGAGAGGTAACGCTGGACAGGCCCATAGGCCCTGGCTTTGCCGTTCAGGTGCTTGTCCAGGTCCGCCCTCATGGTATCCGGGGCGGACTGCAGTTTGAGCAACAGCTGGGGCACCACGCCATCCTTTGGCTCGAGCAACGCCAGCAAGAGATGCTCGGGCTCAACCTGGCTATGGTTCAGTTCCTCGGCCAGAGATTGCGCTCTGATGACCGCCTCCTGGGCCTTGTTCGTATACTTGTTTAGATTTGTGGTCATATGATCAACCTCGATAGGATTGTTTTCTGATGCTGCTTCGAGCGCGTCCCGCGACACAAGCAGGCCGGGCGCTCGCGCGATGGGTGATATCTATGGCACGATCGCGGGAACGTCGCCGTGGGTATCCGGAGTGTCCTTGTCTGTATCTGATAGCTCCGTGGCTGACACGTTAATCACGGGATGCGGCGGTGCGACGCCGGCCAGGTCCTCTAGCTCCCGGATGCGCTCCCTGAGCGCCTCCATCTCTTTTTCGGCGCGCGAGCGCTCCTGCTCGAGCTCCTGCTGCAAGTCCTCGACTCGCCGGGTCATGTTCATGATCACTTCGACACCGGCCAGATTAACCCCCAGGTCCTCTGTCAGCCGCGCGATCTTGCGCAGCACCTCGATATTCCGCCTGGAGTACAGCCGGATGCGGCCTTCTGTCCGCGTTGGCTTGACCAGTCCCAGACGCTCGTAGTAGCGCAGTGTCTGCGGATGGAGGCACACCAACTTGGCCGCCACGCTGATCACATAGGCGGGCTCATCGAACGGCAGGCGTTCATCCAGCGGATCCAGTGTCATTTCATCACCTCACGGTCCATGGCTGAGCAGGTATGCTCTACGACATATGCTGCTCAATACGATTCGGTCACTGCGTTGGCTTGTGGAGTGCCGCCAGCTCTGTATAGAGCTGCTTTTCACGCTCGGATAGATCCGAAGGGATCACGGGCACCGCCTCCACAAATAGATCTCCAGCGGGCTCGCCCTGCCTCAGGCTGGGCATCCCCTGCCCGCGCAAGCGAAAAGTCTGACCGGTGCGCGTGCCCGCCGGTATGCGGAGCGAGACACGCCCCTTGAGGGTAGGCACGACAACCTCACCGCCCAGGATCATGGTGTACAGGTCGATGGGCAGCGATAGCCTGAGATCGGCCCCGTCTCTCTTGAACCGGTCATGCGGCCTTACGCGAATGACGAGATACAGGTCGCCTGCGCGGGCCCCCTGCATCCCGGGCTGACCTTCGCCAGCGATGCGCACCCGTGAGCCAGTATCCACCCCGGCCGGAATCTTGACCTCCAGCCGGCGATCGCCCACCTGGAGGATTCGGGTAGTCCCCTGAAATGCCTCCTCCAGAGAGACCTCTACCTCCAGTTCGGCATCACGCCCGTCCATCGCCCGTCCATTCGCCCACCCCGCCTGGCCAGCGGACGCGCGTCCGCCAAAGATCGTCTGGAAAAAGTCAGAGAAACCGCCCTGGCCAAAGAGATCGTTGAGATCGCCGTACTCGGTATAGACACGTTGACCGCCGGGCCGCGCTCCACCGGGTGAGAACCACTGGCTCCAGTCAAAGCCGCCAGGATCTCCGCCGGTCTGCTGGTATCGCTGCCAGTTGGCACCCAGCCGGTCATACTTGCTGCGCTTTTCAGGATCGCGCAGCACCTCATAAGCCTCGTTGATCTCCTTGAACCGCTGCTCGGCCTCGGGATCGTTCGGATTGACATCGGGATGGTGCTTGCGCGCCAGCTTACGGTAAGCCTTTTTCACTTCATCGGTCGAGGCCCCTTTGTCGACTCCGAGTGTACGGTAATAGTCTTTATATTCCATCGATCGTTTCGCCCCCCTTGGGCCAGGTGAGCGCAGCCCACGACGCTACCCGGCATGCTGCGCCCGAGAGTATTATAGGGCACACTGGCATCATTTGTCAAGTAAGTTTAGTCGTACCGACTCAAGTTATCTTATAAATTGACCAAGTGATATATTGACAAACAGAATTTAGTGTGCTAATATACTGACGGATTGAGTGACAGGCCCAGACGAGGCCAGATTGTTTGGAGGTGTTGATATGGATAGAAGCATAGAGAGAAGAGCGCGTTCACCTCTCGCTCTGGGGGCCCTGGGTGGCGAAGATCTGTTGACGGCCCCTGGCCAGCGACCCTTCCGGGACGGTTTCCTTGCGACCGATGTGTACGAGACTGAGTCATCGTACGTGGTCAAAGCGTCTGTACCGGGCATTTCAGTTGAAGACATCAAGATCACGCGCGCCGGTGACACGGTTACCCTGGAGGGTGAAGTGAAGCCTGCGAGCGTCAAAGAGGGCCGCTATCTTTACCAGGAGCGCAGCTACGGACAATTCTCGCGGACGCTGCCGCTGCCCGACGACGCGGGCAATGATGTGAACGCAACACTTGAGAACGGTGTGCTTGTGCTCGAGTTCGCCAAGCCGGCGGAGCGCGTGCCGCACACCATCAGTATCAAGTCAGCCCAATAGAGAATCGAACGACAGATCACATACGTGTGGAGGTATGAGAGAATGGCAATGACAAGATGGGAGCCCTTCAAGGACTTGATGACGCTACGGGAGGCGATGGATCGGCTGTTTGAGGATAGCCTGGTGCCGACCGGCACCCGCTGGGTCAGCGGTCGCGGCGAGATGCGCTGCGAGCTTCCGATGGACGTCTATACCACGGACGAAGAGCTGATCATTACTGCGGCGGTGCCCGGGATGAACCCGGAGGACGTAGATATCACGATCGAGGGCGACACGCTGACGATCCGCGGCGAGATGGCTGCTCCGCTGGAGAATGTGAACTATATCGCCCAGGAGCGGTCATACGGCAAGTTCGTCCGGGTCCTGCGCCTGAACATACCTCTCGATTCTGAGAGGGCCGAGGCTACTTTTGACAAGGGCGTGCTCACCCTGGTGATTCCCAAGAAGGAAGAGGTTCGCCCCAAGACCATTCAGGTCAAGTCCAAATAACGTCTGCTCGCCAAGACAAAGGACCCCGGCATAGCCGGGGTCCTTTGCATGTGCGCTCATAGTAAACGTGGGGCCAGCTCGCTGGCCCCACACATGTACTGGAACTAGTACATCCCACCCATATCGCCGCCGCCGCCCGCGGGCATCGGGGGCTCTTCCTTGGGAATATCGGTGATCAGGGCTTCGGTGGACAGGATCATC
>ENA-OSEO01000377-OSEO01000377.1-sediment-metagenome-genome-assembly--contig:-NODE-377-length-117900-cov-14.802161_pt1 | contig 117900 bp, 106 predicted proteins | sample MGYA00237883_ERZ534232 | MGnify/ENA metagenome assembly ERZ534232
GCCGACATTTCGAAATCCCCGTACCCGAATACTCTTGCAAAGAATGACGCAGCACGGGTTGCCTGTCTTCTTGCCACTACTTTGACCGCATTGATATAGGGAGGGTTGCCGTCCGAACCGTCCATATTGTCCAGCTCCTCGGTTGTGAGCCCCCAGAGGTCTATAACGACCGTCGAATCGCTCGGCGTAAAAGTGTGTGTTGCAAAATTCCAATGTCCCCGCCGTACATCCAGACTTTGCCCATCCCCAAAATTGACATCTACCGGAATTGCTCCACCTGTGTTAGCAAGCGCCTTGTTTGCGCGCGCGGCATCGTATGCGATCGCGTTGGCGCCTGCATTTACCTCGGTCCCGTACTCATTGTACAGGAACCTCCCTCCTGCCAGGGCCCCGGCATCCGCTGCATTTTGAAGCTCGTTGCGAACGACCATCAGATGAGAACCGTCGATCGCCAGCGCAGCGACACCAAGAAAGACTATCATTAAAAGGGCGACGAGAATAACCGTCACTCCCCGTTCATCTGCGAATCTATTTGTGACGCTGAACTTCAATGCTTTTCTCATGGTAATCCCCTGATAGTCTATTCCAGCCGCATGACAGTTTCGGCTCTCAAGTTAACGAGGTCCTCCAGACCACCCCCGATTAGCGCGATAATATTGGAAAAGACAAGGAAGTGAAAAGGGTACCCGACGGACACAACGAGGGGTTGGCCGGCCGCTCCCCCTATGGAAACCGCCACCGTCGGTTCGGCCCCGGATTTAAATGAGACGAGATTGTCGGCGCAGTAATCGGCAACTACCTGATTCACCTTCTCCTGAACCGCTCCAGTATTTACTGAATGATCCTCATTTCTAAGCGCGGTATCAAACACGATCCCTGCCCGAGCGCCTTCCCTGCTGGCATTGGTGATCATCGCCTTGTCGTACAACAGAATACCGAACTCGATAATGCCGAATAGAATAACAAACAACAATGGTGAGATTATGGCAAACTCTATGAGAGATCCTCCGCTTTCATCACGCTTCTTTATATTGAACATAGCAAGGAGACCTCCGGTTCAAGGGGAATGGGGCGAACAATTTCATGTCGGGACATCTTTCTACTTGGGTAGTATTTTAACTGTTTCATAATTACTCGTACTCCGTCATTCCGGCGGAGGCCGGAATCTAGTCTTATAGGCTTGGTGGAGCGAGGCTGTATGCCCGAAGTATTACAAAACGATTAACAGCTTCAGGTGCTACTTTATTTTCCGGGAGTTTTGCCTTGCTGTATAACCATGTACTCCGAGGGTGGCTGCCTTTGGGTCTTTCCACCGGTAATATATCTTTCCATTGTTATTTCCTCGGCAGGACCTACAAGACCGACAACGGGCTCCGAATTCTTTCCCGCCTCCGGGTTCAATATCTGCATGTGTTTCGCCGATTCAAAGGATCTCCCCCAGCTTCTGTCCAATTCAGTCTCCCTGTAATTGTGACTTCCTGCACAGCCGAAGACCGTCATTGCGAATAGGAGTGTTAGAGCCGTTCTGGTAGTTATCTTGAGCATAATCTCTCCTTTATTTATAGGGTCCATGCTCACAGAGCAGACCCTAATTCTTCCCTGGCATGGCATGCCCGAACTCCCCGTCCAGCTCACCGGCAAAGCCGCCGGTTCGGGGCCGATCTCTACCCTGCATCAGCCCAAGGATATAGAAGTCCACATCATTGGGCTCGCTGTAGTAATCGGTGGGCAGGCTTTGCTTTGCAGTGTCGAGCGGCTTGACCAGGTGAGGGGTGACAATGATGATCAGCTCGGTTTCGCTCCTCTGGAATGAACGGCTGCGGAAAAGCGCTCCTAATATAGGTATATCCCCCAGCAGAGGAAACTTGTCCATCACGTCCCTGACATTGTCTTTCAGCAGCCCCGCGATAGCAAAGCTTTGTCCATCTGCAAGCTCCACTACGGTCTGCGCCCTTCTGCCGCTGATCCCGGGGATAACAAAACCTGAAAACTGTACGGCTGTCGTGAAGTCAAGCTCGGAGACCTCTGGGGATACTTTGATGTTGATTTTGTTGTCGCTCAAGACCGTGGGCGTAAAGGAGAGACGAACACCGAAGGACTTGTACTCGATCGCCACGCTGCCCAGTCCCTGGGGCACAGGTATCGGGTATTCCCCGCCGGCAAGGAAATAGGCGTCCTGTCCACTTAGGGCGATGAGGGTCGGTTCGGCCAGCACCTTCACCAAGCCGTCCTGTTTCAGAGCGTCGACAAAACCGGTCCACGTAGCGCCGCCTGCTCTAAACCTTAGTAAGGCGTTCACCGCGGGCGAGACGAAGGTGGCAAAAGGGCCGGCTGAGCCGATGTTGCCACTCGAAGGGTCCACTAACTGGGTCAGACCTGCTAATTGACTGATTCCGAACTTGCCGGAGTCGGTGACGTAATTGAAATTGATACCCAATCGTCTGACAAGGCTGCGCTGCATCTCGGCGATCCTCACCTCGAGCATCACCTGCTGAACGCCTCCGACCTCGACCAGGTTGTTGACTTTCGCTTCAGGCGCATAGGCTCTTGCCAGGGCCATGGCCTCGGAAAGTCGGACAGCGTTCGAAACCCGTCCGGAAAGCGTGATGGAATCATTTGCAGCCGTTACTCGCAAATCATTCTCACCGGGCAGAATCTCATGCAGTCTTTGCTTGAGCATGGAGACGTCAAGCACCACCTCTAGGTCATACAGAGTAAAGCCGGTCTTGTTCTGCCACAATGTCATATTTGTCATGCCGATCGCTTTGCCGGTTATGTAGATTTCATGCGGAGAAATCAGGACAAAATTGGCGATGGCGGGGTTCGCAACCGAAACACGCTTGACAGGTTCAGGGCTCTTCAGTATCACCGATTTGCCGACCTGGATCTGCATCTTGTTCGTATCTTGTATCTCCGGCGCTGCATGAACCAAAGGCCGTGACGAACATATCAAAGCAATTACCATTATTGCTGTGACCAAAATTACCATCACTGTTGTGAACGACCGACTTGTTACTAATTTTTGAGGCTGTATCATGGGTCGATACCTCTCTTGAGTTAGAAGCTGAATTTTTGCTTGTCGATTTTATCCCCTTTGATGGTTTCAACCGTGAAGCTCGTTTCCCTGGGAATCCATTTCTTCACCTGTGCAACTGGGGCAGGTTTGGCGATTTCCCCGCGTAGGGAGGCGAGCGTCGATGGAATGGTGGCTCCCTTTGTGAGCACAGTTTCGGTGTCCATCACGTTCCGGAGAGCGAATTGCAGTTTCCCTTCGGCAGCAGCCAGGGCCAACTTCTCCCCTTCCTCGGGATCCACCTCCAGGGTGTAAACATCCACCGGGCTTGGCTTCCCATCGTTCTTTTCCTGGATTTCAGTCCCTGTAGCGAGGACCATGACATTCGAAAGCATCAACTTTGTTACTTCTTCCTTGGTCTGGGGATTCTTGAGTGTGGCCAGCACGTCCACTCTGTTTCCAGGCTGTATAAAGCCGGATATCCCGATCACCTTATCCCCTTTGACCGCGATAGCCCGCTTGCCCTGTTTGAGAACTGCGGACACTCCGCCGGCAATCACATTCTCTGGCGCCAATCTTGACTCCAAAACAGGTTCTTTTTCCTTTAATGGCGAAATGACCACTCTCCCTACGAAGGACTCCGGATCCGAAATGTAGCCGCTCGGGAGACTCTCCTTCAGGAAGGGGACCGTTTTGAGCATTTCCTTTGTAAGCTTGGTACCCCAGGCTAGATCGGTTGAGGCTACGACAACCGGAACAGCTTGCGCTTCCACCTGCACTACTTTCTTTGGCGCAGTCTTAAGCTGAAGCCATTTATATAGGAACATACTGCCCCCTGCCGCGACGACCAGTGCGAGAAATATCGGAATAAACGCCTTGGATCTTCCCATAACGAGTCTCCTTGTCATCTAAATGCTGAACTGAAATCCCAATAGATCCTGAATAATGTTGCTCCCTGTGATCTTCAACACGACATAGCTCATGGTCCCCAGGGCAATGGGTAGCGCATAGCGCAATACCGGTTGTTTCTCGCCCACCCTCGGTGGAATGGCTATCAACTGACCTGTGAAGAAGAGGGTCTTAATGGTCATCCCGACTCTCAGAAGAAAGGAACGAGCGTAATCGAGATGGATAAGCAGAAGCACGAGCGCGTAAACCAGGCCCATAAGGATCGAAAGCACACCCGCAATCACGACCCCCGTTGACCCCACCATCGAGCCGACAGCCCCCAAGAGCTTGGCATCTCCTGCTCCCATCCCGCCCATAAGGTAGAGAATCAACAGCATGCCGATCCCGAGAAAAAGCCCGCCTGCACTGAAGCCCAGCCCGTCCAGCCCTGTCGATGAGGTGTGGTAGGCCATGCCGACCAGCATCATCGGGAAGGTGAGAAGATTCGGAATTTTTCCGGTTCTCAAATCGCAGAAAGCGGCGGTCGTCATTCCGAAGCATAAGAATGAAATAATGAGAACATCCATCTGAGACCTTCCTTTCTTCTAGGCTCCGAAGGTTTTTTGAAACAACCCCCCAATTGAGGGGTTGTTTCAATGGTATTCGTTATTCTCCTGCTCCTGCTCCTAACTCGGTCACAATATTTGAGAACTGGGTATTTACCCAGGTTCCAAGTTGGGTTATTAACAGAACCGTTCCAACCACGATTAAGCCCAAGATGATCGCATATTCCACAGTTTCCAATCCATTTTCGTCCTTAACAAAATTCCAAATCTTTTCCATTTTCATTTCTCCTTTCAATTTGTTTTCCATTCGCCAACTTCAATAACTGCTGTACAACCAATCCAAACGCCGTTTCCATTGTAATAAAATTCGTCTATCACCTCCTTTTTGTGTTCTCTGTAGCACGCGGAACGACTCGTTCCGAACAAACACAGTGGTAAAAAATCATGCATGGGATGATCTTTTTTGGAACCGAGGAAAAAAAGTATCTTTGATGTCTGAAAATGATCGGAGGGGGAATGCGGGTGTTGCAGGGATGAGGATTTATCGCGGCACGCACCATGCGAAAAGAGGAAGCAGCTATTGAGGTCGCAGTTTGCATTTCCCATGAGAGTCGAATTCCGATCAGTTCAAATTCAGTTCCGTGCGATTAATGCTCAAATGCTTGCCAGGCCCACTACAGTTCGATTCAATTCCGATATAGAAGCAACGATCTTAGGCTCGTAATTAAATCGAGAATCATTCCCTGTGCAAGTGGCTCCATCATGTATTCAAAAATAAAGTCAATATGTATACACGCCTACAGAAGGCCTGAATAATCACCCGAAGCATCCTCCCTCGATCGCCTGGACCAGCTCTTCCGCCGTAGACAGGTGGAGCCGCCCGCCCGACAAAGTCAGTATCTCATGATTTTCAATGTCCACCCCTATCAGCGTGAGGTTCGGGTGTTCCCGAAGCAAACAAGCAAGATTGGGCGGAGCGCCGGCCAGGTCAAAGAGGATGACTTCAGGATAAGAACCGCCGTTTTCAGCGAGCTGCTGCTCGAGCTGACAGACCTGAAACTGGGTTTTCCCCTGCAGGCTTGTTGCGATCGCCGAAATCACCAGACTCCTACCGTAGACCCCGACCATCCTTTTAATCGCCATTTGTGCCCTCGCGCGGGAGATCCCCCGAGTGTGAAAAGCGGAACTCATAGTGTGTATTATTAAGACGAACTCTGGGAGGAAGCAACTGTACGTAGGTACGGTTAAAGTACAGTGTGAAAGTACAGTCTTGGCATGTTCAGGTAGGGTTATACCCCACTGGAATGCTCTTTTGGACTGTGAAGTCCGACAGTCAGAACGAGAAAAGGTGGGAAGTTCCTTGTCCAGGACAAAAAGAGGTAAAGGGGGTGGCGGGCTTTATCGAGTAGGCGTTTTGGATTGGATCAGGGCTTCTCAGGGGGATGAAATTGCATCTTCATACGCCTGGCAAACTCGATTGCCTGCCAGCGATTTTCAAGGTGCAGCCGCTCTATGATCTCACCCATGTGGTACTTAATCGTGCGCTCCGACAAAAAGAGCTTCTCCCCGACCTCTTTGTAGGCCAGCCCCTCGGCGACCAGAGCCAGCACCTGGGATTGGCGCACCGTCAATCCCTCCTTCTCTTCTTTTACCTGGCCCAAGGCTTTTGACTCTTTTCCTTTGTGGGCCAGCTCCTTCAGGACGCGGGCTGCAATGGTTGGGGAAAATGGCACCTCCCCGCGCGTTATCCCCACGAGGAGTTCAACGAAGCGGTCGGTCTCCTCAGTCTTCAGCAGGTATCCGGCCGCCCCGCATTTGAGCGCCTCAAACAGATCCTCGTCCTCGTCCGACATGGTCAGCACCACGACCTGGATGTCGGGAAGCTCCGCCTTGATCAACCGGGTGGCGGCCAGGCCGTCCATTTGCGGCATCCTGAGGTCCATGAGGACCACCTGCGGCCGCAGTTCCCGGGCCTTCTCCAGCGCCTCCAGGCCGTCTCGGGCCGTGCCTACCACGTCAATCCCCCGAGTGGTCAGCAGGGTCTTGACGCCATCAAGGAAAAGAGGATGGTCATCTGCCAGCAGGATCTTCAATGGTACTCCTTTCGCCACGGCACGCGAACGCTCACACGGGTACCCTTCCCAGGGGCCGAGCTCAAATCAAAAACGCCCCCGATCGCCTCCGTACGCCCCTGCATGGAGCGGATCCCAAACCCCTGCTCTCCAGGGGGTTCGGTGGGATTGAAGCCCCGCCCGTCGTCCTCTATGGTCACCTGAACGTACCCATTGGAGGAGGCAAAGATCACCCGCGCCGAATTCACCCCCCCATGTTTTCGAACATTGGTAAGAGCCTCCTGGATGATCGGCTGCAACTGGGTCTCGACCGCGACACCGATCCGCTTTTCCTCCAGTTCGGGAGGGACGATCAGCTCGACGATAATCCCATAGTCCTGACGAAAATGATTGAGGTACTGCCGAAGCGTCGGCATAATCCCCTGCTCCCCCGCGCAAGAGCTCTTGACGCCGAGCAGATATGTGCGGATGGACTCCCTGGCCTTCTGGACTGAATCAGCAATGTTGCTGAGGCAATCCGCGACCATTCTTGTCTCCCCTCTCAAGAGAAACGCACTCGCCGAGCTGGTGTGCAGATGCGCGGAGGCCAGCATTTGACCCATGCCGTCATGGAACTCGCGCGCCAGCGATTCCCGCTCTTTTAGTGTGGCCAGGGTCCAATGCTGATCCAGAAGCTTCTCCATGATGCGTCTCTGCGTGGTTATGTCGCGTAACAAAATCAGTTGTCCCAGGTGAAACCCGCGTCTGTCAACCAGAGGGGCAAAGGTGACCTGAGCCCAGCGGGTGCCATTGGTGTTTCCAACGGAAATTTCCTCATGAGCGGCGCCCCCGTCTCGGGCGATTTCCAACAATTTGGGGTACGCGTGCAATACCTCCGCAACAGGGCTGCCGCTGACCTCTGACCAAGCGACACCGAGGAGGTCCTCTGCAGCCTTGTTGAGGTCTGTGACCCTTCCTCCAGCATCGAGTACCATCAACCCTTCCGGCATCAGTTCAATGACCGTGTCGCGTGCCACAACCGCCACATCGAAGATGTGGAACCGAAAAAAGCCCAGAGCCAAAAACAGCGCCCCCAAAGTAAGAGCGAGAACCTCAAGATCGAGCGGCGCGAATGGGTTGAGATTCATGAGTCTCATGGCATATGACGTCCCCACAATCAAAAGCGTCGCGGTAAGTGCGGCGGCAATCATGCGATGCCGCGACGACTGCGAGAAAAGCCATCCGAGTGCCATCAGGTGCAGGACAGATAACATCAAGCCATAAGCAACAACCCACCAGGTCACTGCCCCGTATTCGGCATACTCATAGCCTTTAATCCACCAGATCCGCGTCCACAGGAGATGGTGACGCCCGTTCGTCAGGACCAGGACCACAAAGATGAGTGGCACGACCGATAGGAGAACGAGTGTTCGTCGGGTCAACCATCTTCCCAGCCCTGCATACTCAAGCACAAACCACAATTTGGCGGTGAGTGCCGGAACTAAAAGGACGGCCCTGAACTTGAACCAGAAGATCTTTGCCCCCTCATCTGTAGCGATCAGCTTAAAGCCGTGCGCTAAAACCCAGAGGACTAGCACTGCCGCAAAGAGAATGAAGGGAACCGCCCCCTGTACCTCGCGACGCCGCCATGCATAAAATCCCAGCGTGGCTATCCCCGCAATGCATGCCAGATAAAGCGTTATGAAAGGAGAGTACTGGTATGGTGCTATTGGACTCACGCCTGCCTTCGAATATGGCCCTTGCCAAAGGAAAGGAACCAAAAAACCGTCACTTCTCCAGAGGCCCCAAAGACCCCTGACCTTAAAAGGGTTCCTATATATACCCTTTTTGAGGGAAAGTGGCAATAGAACCTTTGTACAGGAGTAATGAGTTGGACTCTCATTTTCCCCGGGGGAAGCTTAGTACTATCGGGACTGGAAGAGCTCCACCCTTTCTTCCCGGGTCTAAACTGGGATAGCATCCAGGGGCGGAGGGATGGAGATCAGATGAAATGATCCTCGCGATGTTTGTCGACGATAGTAGTAACCCTTTTGTCGGGAGGCAAGTTCGGGGAGATTATTTCGCCTACAACAAGCCTTTGCCCGGACGAAGGGATCGAAGCCCTGGGATCTTCGAAGAAATGGCTGCGACCAGTCCAAGCAATCTAAAATAAAGGCAGGGATTCTTATCCCTGCCTCCCTTTCTATTGCTATCCTATTTTTCACAGTTTTTTTCTGGCCCCTGCGAGCCCGATGAGTCCTAAGCTGAAAAGCCACACGGTTGAAGGTTCGGGTACTTGTGCCAACGTATCCGGTCGCAGGATGTGGTAAGAGACAGATCCATTTGCAGGCGGATCCGTCGGGTCGATGTCGCCGGCGGTGAAGCCCGTGTTCCAAGCGGTTACTTTTATATCGTCCTCCTCTCCGTCTTTAGCATAGAAATCACCCCACACTGGGGAGCGGGTAGTCTGGAAAGAGGCAGCAAGATTCAAAGTACCATCCTCAAATTTGATTCCCCACATCAGTTCAGGAATATTCGGATTTGATTTTCCTTCGTCGCCATAAACCTGTACACCGGAGCTGCTTCCGGAGAGTATGATGAAATCATTATTACTCACACCGGGAGACACCTCGATAATCATATGGCTGATCTCTTTCCTCGGAACCACAAAGAGGTAATCGTATTGCCACAGTATGTCACCATTCTGGACGCCTGCATCGAATACTGACCATGAGAGTCTTGTAGAGGCGCTGTCCCATCCATCCGTAGCTGTGATGCCTCCGTTGATCCCACCGTTGAGGGATCCCTCATATAGAAGGGCTTTCGCTTGGGGTACAGCCGTAAAGAGAAGTAAAAAGAGAGACAGAATTGTGATCTTCAGCTTCCTATCCATAGCAAAACCTCCTGCTCGAATGATGTTCCATTCCATGTGTTGAGTTCCTTCTTCTTCTGATTTAGAGTGGAGTTCCATAGATCGTAAATGCCAAATCAAAAGTGTAGACCGCTCTCCATCACCTCCTTCCTGTTGTTCTGTTAATATCCATACCTTGAATATTCATATCTATTAGAATGTCATGGGGGTTGGAGATAGTATTCTCAGGTGCGCAGATTGTATTCCGTGGTAGTGAAAACCGTTTCAAGGACAGAGAAAGCGGTTCAGTTCAATTCTCTTGATGCAGATAATTGAAATGTTTTGGGAGGAGAAAACGTTGTCGGATTATGCTTCGTACGGGAGTGATTAAATGACGCCTGATCCCTTTTGTATGGTAGGGGAAGGATGATTTGGATCGTGGGCCCTGATGTAGGCGAGCAATTCACGGGCAACCTGGGACTCGACATTGATCGCGGCGTAGTCCAGAGGAACATTGTTCAGGTACTGCAGTACCAGCCCGTCTCCACGGGCAAATCCTTTTGGCAGGAGTCCGGCGAAAAAGAACCCGAGATCCTCGAACGCGCCGGTTAGACGGGCAGTCGAGGAATCGCTCAGATCCAGGCAGAGTTGAATGATCTCAAATTTCTGGATGAGAAGCTCCTTCAACGCCGTCTGAACCTGACTCACGATATCTGTTCCGCTCCGTTCGATCACCATCCGTGCAAACTGCATGCGTCCCGATGCATGAATTCTCAGCGAGGATTCGCCGACGCCATGCGTGTCTGACCCGGGATCCGTTTTCATCTCACGCCGGATGCCCAGATTGTCATAGAGCTTCGCTATTATTTCCCGGTGATGGGCTGGCGCAAAGCATGTTGCATGAGCTTGCCGGAGGGATCGGAACTGAACAAGAAGGCTCCCCCTTTGCGCGAGACGCTGAACCATCCCTTTGAATGGAGTGTTCTGGGGAAGTATTCCGAGCAGAAGACCGCAATCCTTGAACCCGAAACGGGATGCTGTCTTCTGGGAGAAGGAATGCTCTGTCACGGATCTGGTGAAGAGTCCATGCAATTGCTTTTCATCGGCCAGCCTCATGAGATACTCTGTCATGGCACTGAGACAGCCGCGGGAGCGATATTCGGGTTTTACCACCGCCTGCGCCATTTCGGCAATCCATGGATTGTCATCATGAAACTGCAGCACACAGTGGCCGGCAATTTCCTTTCCATCGGCGATGGCGACGACAGAGTGGATTTTCCCTGACTCGTTCAGGGCAGCGATCTTCTCGGGGTAATAGACATAATCTTGGTAGGCGTATCCGTACGTCTTGTACACGAGCCTTGATATTTCAGGCGCCTCTCCGGGCTCAATTTGTCGGACGGTCCATCGAGTCTTTGTCGATGAGGGTATCGGGCGAGGAGCAGGAGCTTCGAAGGGGCGCAGATCACATGCCGGCTCATAGTCCACAATCGACTTTCTCTTCAGGTGCTTTGTCAGGACAGTCTCTTTGCCTTCGGGCCCCAGGTTATGCAGGCTGACTTCATCGAAGTCTCCCTTCAGCGCGAGGATCCTTGAGCAGAGTTCGGAACCGTTCTCTGTGGAACACACGCTCCCTTCGGTGGACATTTCCGCCGCGCCGAATGGCAGCCCTTTATCATGAAAGGTCACCTTCAACCCGTCGGCAATGTGTTCACACGATATGATCAGATCCGCATCTTCGCCGGGCTCGAAGGAATACCGTATCAGGGCGGTGATCGCTCCGACCACCCCTCGCTCGACGGACTGCAGGTCGGGCCCAGAAAAACCTATGATCCGCGCGACTTCAGCGACATACCTGGCGGCGGCCGGGCCGAACGCCGGGTCATTCGGAATGCGGTTTTCAGATCGGCGGCATAGAGTGGACGTGGCTTTGGGTTTCACAATGCGTCCTTCAAGACCCGGCCACCAAGACACTAAGACACAAAGAAGAAATAACAATGGTTTCCTTGGTGCCTTTGTGTCTTTATGGCAGAGTACCAGTCTGTCTTGATCTACGGCTTTACAATGCTGAGAATGTAGACGGGGTTCAGCGATTCCAATCTCTCGTCCCCGGCAAGATCCCGTGACCTGGAAACCTGGACATGAGTAAGACTGTAATTCCATCCTTTGGATCTCAGATACATCCTCACCTTTTCAAGGGATCCGAGCAGCACGACGTGGAGAACCAGACGTCCTCCTGACTTTAGACGGGACAATGCCTCCTCGAGAATTCCCAGGCCGGTTCCCAGTCCGCCACCCAGGAAGATTCTGTCCGGATCAGGAAGGTCCTCCAGGCATCCGGGCATGGTTCCCCGGATCACCTCCACCCCGTACGCTCCCAGTCTTCGGCGGTTTTCAAATATCATCTTCACCCTGGATTCGTCCTTCTCCACTGCGTACACCGTGCCCTGGTGGGCCAGAAGGGATGCCTCGATACTCACTGACCCGCATCCTGCTCCGAGATCCCAAACTGCATGGTACGGTTCGATCCGGAGCGCAGCCAGGCCGACGGCGCGGATTTCCTTTTTTGTTATCAGGCCGGCGCTATGAAGGTAGAGATCATCATCCATTCCGAATTGAGCGGGGAGTTCAGGCCTTCTCAGCCTCTCGAGAATGACAAAGTTGAGTGGGGAAAAGACACGGTTGCCTGCCTCTTCGAGCTCATAGCAACCAACCTTTTCCTCTACGTCCCCAAGGTTCTCGAAGACCCACATGCGGAAACCTTCGACCCCTCGAGCCGCCAGAACTCTTGAGAGGGCTGCGGGGTCGGAGTCCTTGTCCGTGTAAACGCCGACGAGATCGCTTGATGAGAGCGTTCTGAAAAGGGGATGGGGGTCGGACCTGCCGTGGAGAGAGACGGTTCGGATGGTCTCCCAGGGTATCTTCATCCTGGAAGCCGCTGCCTGCAGTGTGGTCACATTAGGGACCAGGATAACCTGGTCCCTATCAAAGGAGAGCATCAGTTTGCGCCCGATGCCGAAGAATCCTGGGTCTCCTTCAGCCACGACTACCACCAGTTTACCGGACTCCATTTCCTCCCGGATAGAGTAAACGATCCCTTCCAGAGGCGCTTTGATAACGATCCTGCGTCCCCGGAAACTTTCGAATCTCTTGAGAAGCCTTTCCCCGCAGACCAGCACATCCGCGTTGCATATCATTCGCAGCTTCGGCTCAGAGAGATCATCGGGTGCAATCCCGACGCCTATGATGTGGATGGGATGCATGGGCCTCCCTTGTTTGATAGTGGAAAAACGGGCCAAGTCAGAGGCACCTGGTGTAGTGTAACTGAAATTCCTTGCCGAATTTGTCATTTCGAACGAAGTGAGAAATCTTATACTTGCGGGCCGTTACAAGATCTCTCCCTTCGGTCGAGATGACAGCTTACTTGTGTTACACGACACTAGTCATTTCCTTAAAGCGGATCCTCGGGATTGTATCTTACTCCGCCTCATTCGCCACACCCAGAAGTGTCCCGTCCATATCGAACAGATAGAAGGAAAGCTTCGGTTCGGGTCCGGCGTAGGACCGTGCGTTTCGAAGGGCCTCTCCCAAGACATGCTTGAGAATGGCATTCCCCCCAGGGTCCTCTCTTATGATGGAAAAGGCTTCTCTGGCGGTATTCGCGTTCCTGACCCCCTGGAGCTTTCTCCGCTCCATACGATGGATCCTGCACCATTGCGAGAGGAGCTCGAAGTCGATGCGCGATTCCTTCGCGTGGGTATATTCGTGGCCCTTGGCCATCTTGAGCAGCTTTCCAAAGAAGCATGCGTACAAAATCTCACTGAAACCCCGCTCTGCCGCTTCCTTTAAGGAGAATGAGAAGAAGTCCGCGACCTGAACGAACGAAATCTCCGGCAGGTCAGGGCGAAGCCGTCTCAGAAAACCTTCACTCTTTCCGCCTGTGGAGAGGCCGATCGACTCAAGTCCCGCCTGCCTCGCCACATTCATGGAAATGCGGATGGTCTCCCTGTAGGACTCATGTGAAAAGGGTTTCACTGTTCCCCGGGTTCCCAGAATGGATATCCCGCCTATAATCCCCAGTCTCGGATTGAGTGTCCTCTTTGCAATCTCCTCCCCATTCTCCACATCGATGACCACCCGGATTGCACCAGTGAGACCGGCTTCTGCCATTCCTTCTGAAAGGGCATTCGCGATCTGCTTCCTCGGTGCTGGATTGATCGCCGCCTGTCCCGCCTCTACAGGAAGCCCTCGTCTGGTGACCGTCCCGACCCCTTTGCCTCCCTCGATGAAGATGCCTCCGCCGGCTGTTTCCAAAAAAACCGTTGCACCGATCGTCGCCTTATTGGTGACGTCGGGATCGTCGCCCCCATCCTTCACCACGGTCGCCCGCGCGCCCGTTCCCTGCATCATGATGGAGCGAATGGAAATCCTGAGGCGACCTCCCACCGGAAGGGGAATTTCAACCTCTCCCGGCCTTTTCCCACCCAGGAAGAGCAAGGCTGCCTTCGCTGCGGCCGCCGCGGCGGAGCCGGTTGTAAATCCCTCTCGAAGTCTTTTTCGAGCCATGAGATTTCAGATCCACAGATTACGCAGATTTACACAGATGAACCTATCGGGTTCGCTCCTCTGAAGCCTACAAAGATCATTAACCTTGCGGACAGCCAATGGATACTCGGATATCCTGTTTCGTCACTCCGTGAAAGCCGGAGTCCAGATCATCTTTCCTGTTTTTTCTTTCTGCTTGCTGCTCACTGCTTACTGTTTACTGCTTACTCCCTACTTCTTTCCTATCGCTATCTCCGCCAGCTGATTCACCACGGTTGCCGCAAGAGCCGATCCGCCTTTGCGGCCGCGTATCGTGATAAATGGCGCCTGCTTCTGCAACATAAGGGCTTCCTTCGACTCCATGGCATTCACAAAGCCCACAGGCATGCCCACAATCAGGGCTGGATTGCATCGTCCCTTCTCCATCCAGTATAGAAGCCTCAGGAGCGATGTAGGCGCATTCCCTATGGCGCAAATGTTGCCGTTGAGTTTTTCAAGGGCATAGTCCACGGCTGAAGCGGACCTGGTCGCGGTCTCTTTTCGGGCCTTTTCGATCACCTCCGGATGATTGATGTAGCACTCGACAGAACTGCCCAGTCTAATCAAACGGTTTTGTGTGATTCCGACCCTGGCCATCTCCGTATCGGTTATTATCAGGCAGCCTCTCGAGAGCGCCTCTACCCCTCTGCTCACCGCCTCGGGATGAAAGTGTGTGAGGGCGAGGAGTTCAAAATCCGCCGACGTGTGGATCATTCTTCTTACGACAAGCCACTCGTGACCTTTGAATGGCCGGGGTTCGGGAATTTCCGATTCAATGATGGCAAAAGATCTGCTTTCAATCTCGGCAGGTTTCATCGTTACAAAAGTCTCTTCCTTCATGTCCGTTCCTTTTGCGCTCTGTGGGGAAGATGGGTTTCCCCCGGCTTAAAACTTGCCGGGGTCTACCCATCCTACGGTTTTGTGCCTGAAATAAGAATTTTTTGGACACGGATTTTACGGATTTTCACGGATCAATGGGATTCTTATCTTCTTGCATTGGCCGTGTTCATCCGTGTTCATCCGCGTCCATAATTCCTGTCCTGTATCCTGCATCCTGTATCCTGAATCAGTTCTTTTTTACGCTCTGCTCCTTATCCATATTTGCGGCAATAGTCCACAAAATGGTTTGCGACACTCGGGTCCGATCCCCAATGCAGATGGATATAGGACCCGAGCACATTCCGAAAGAGGTATCCCTCCTCATGCACCATAGCCCTGGTCCTGTCCTGCATGGAGTAGATCTTCTCTACCTGTTCCGTCGTGCGATCTATCTTGGAGTAATGGAACTCATGACCCCTGATCCTGGTTCCGGGAGATCCCAGGGGGGAGATTTTCCTGACCACGATCTCCCGGTATCCGAGTGCATGGAGCCGCTTTTCCATGGACGCCATCATGGGGAAAAGCCCCACCATCGGGTACCTTGTTCCATCCAGGCCTGCGATGTCGTCCATCAGATACATGAACCCACCGCACTCGGCGTAAATCGGCCTGCCCGCCATGCCGAAGTCTTTTATAGAAGAGAGGAGATCCCTGTTCTCCGACAGTTGCCTGCAGTGCAGCTCAGGGTATCCTCCTCCGAGAACGATTCCCTTGATGTCTTCCGGAAGTGTTCCTGCTCTGAGGGGAGAGAAAGGAACCAGTTCCGCACCCGCATCCTGCAGCAATCGGAGGTTCTCCTGGTAATAGAAGCAAAAGGCTTCATCCATGGCAACGGCTATGCGGGTGTCGCCAGGCATGGAGCGGCCGACCTGGGCCGGACCTGCTTCCAGGTTTCCGGTAGAGGCGAGGAGATCGTCCAGCCGGACGTTTTCCTCAATCCAACGCGCCAGCGTACTGATCCGATCCGAATTGAGGGTGTACTCTTCATCCGTAACAAGCCCGAGATGCCGGGAGGGGATTTCAAGATTTTTCTCTCGGGGCAGAAATCCGTACACCGCAATTTCAGGGAACTGCTCCATCGCCTCGCTCAATATCCCTTCGTGAGCCTTGCTCCCCACCCTGTTGAACAGGACTCCGGAGATCGACAACTCCGGGTCAAACCGTGAAAACCCCATGACCAGGGCAGCGGCTGATCTGGCCATCGAACGCGCGTCGATCACAAGGACGACCGGCAGGTTGAGCCATTTGGCCATCAGTGCCGTGGATCCTAGATCTCCTTTCCCGGAAAATCCGTCGAAAAGACCCATGACCCCTTCGACGACCGCCGCATCCGTGTCATGAAGGTATCGGTAAAACAGCTCTGTGTTGACGGTCCGCTCCAGGATCCAGCTGTCCAGATTATGGGCATGAACCCCCGTCACCCTCCGGTGATGCCCGGGGTCGATGAAGTCGGGACCGACTTTGTATGGCTGCACTCTGTACCCCCTGCGGACCAGGGCTGCCATAATCCCGAGGGAGACCGTGGTCTTTCCACAGCCGCTGTGGGTTCCGGCAATGCAGAATGCAGGAATTCTTTTCTTCTTTTCGGTCATCGACTCAACACAGTCCCTTATAGTTCTCCAGCATAGACAGGAGCGGAGGAGAAAAAATTTGAACCGCGAAGGCGCAAGGGACGCGAAGGAGAACGCAGGGATTTGGCTTTTCAAATGCCGAGAAGACTCGGCATTTGAAAAGCCAAATGTCTTCTTGGCGAACTTGGCGTCTTTGCGGTTATTCTCCTTTTTCTACGATGGAGAGGATCTTCTCCACATCACAGTGGGCCTCGAAGTGATCGGCCAGGCGGTCGTACTGGTGAAAACGCGCCAGTCTCCCTTTGGCCGGAGGCCTCGCTCTCAGCCCCTTTGCCTTTCGGAGCGGGTTGAGCAGGTCACTTCTGAATCCGGGCGAGTCAAGGATCCCGTGCACGTATGTTCCCCATATGCGGCCATCCCGAGTACGCCAGCCGTCCTCCCAGCATTGGCTCTTTCCGGCCTCGTGGATTCTCAACAAAGGTTCGCCCAGATTACCGATTGGGATTGTCCGTCCCATATGGATCTCATACCCGTTTACCTTTCTGCCGTTCGAGATGCAGGTCCCCAGCACCTTCCTGACCACTTTTCCGGGATCCAGCTCCGTCCCGACCGGAAGGATGCCAATGCCTTTTGCCTCTCTTCTCCGGGACTCGACCCCGTAAGGGTCCTTGATCCACACCCCGAGAAGCTGGTATCCGCCGCAAATGCCGATGCATCTTTTCACCGGGGCAAATTCCAGAACCCGCCGCCCCCATCCGCTCCGGCCGAGCCACCGCGCATCTTCCATGGTGTTCTTGGTCCCCGGAAGGATGAGGAGGTCGTAGTCATCGGTGAGTTGCTCCGGTCGAAAGAGGAAATTGCAAACCACGTCGGGCTCTCCTGCCAGGGCTTCCAGATCCGTGAAATTGGATATGGCCGGCAGCTTCACCACGGCCACGTTCACCGTTTTACTGCCGGTAACCTCGATCTTTCTCTTGTCTTCCTGTACTTTTACGGAGTCCTCCGGATCAATCAGAATATCCCCATAGAAGGGTACGAGCCCGAGGACGCGCCGACCCGTCTTTTGCTCAATGTACTGGATGCCCGGATCGAAGAGTCTCGGATCCCCTCTGAATTTATTGATCAGGAATCCCCTGAGCAGGGACTTCTCCCTTCGATCCATCAACCCAAAACTGCCGATGACCTGTGCGAACACGCCGCCCCGATCGATATCCGCTACCAGAACGCAAGGCGATCCAACAGCCTTTGCAAGTCCGAAATTGACGAGATCCCTTTCCTTCAGATTCATTTCACAGCAACTGCCCGCCCCTTCCATTACGATATACTCGTACTCTGCGGAGAGCTTTCGAAAGGAATCCATGACCGCATTCCAGAGCTCGGGTTTATACTCGTGGTAGTCCATGGCAACCATTTGGCCCAGAACCTTGCCGTGGACGATCACCTGGGAGCCAATCGTCGAAGAGGGTTTGAGAAGGATCGGGTTCATATGAACCGAGGGCAGCACGCCGGCAGCTTCCGCCTGCACGACCTGGGCTCTTCCGATTTCGCCCCCTTCGATAGTGACGTAGGAGTTGTTGGACATGTTTTGAGCTTTAAAGGGCGCGACCTTGCGCCCTCGCCGTTTGAGGATGCGGCAGAATGCGGCGGCAGCGATGGATTTCCCTACATCGCTTCCAGTGCCGAGGAACATAATTGTTTTTGCCATGAGACTCTCCGGGAGGGCGCCTATCTTTGACGCAGACCGCCCGAGTTTGACTATAGGGGAAACGTATTCCGTGGGCAAGAGCCATCTCGGGGTATGGCCGTCCTGCAAGCGGTTCTCGCTCCCGCAAAAGTGCCTCTTTGTGTCATTTCGAGTCCCGCGAAGCAGGGCGAGAAATCTTGGTGGGAGATTGCAGGCTGGGGCCTGCTTGCTACGGTGTCACAAGCCGCGGTTTCATCTTGTCACTGAACGTTCGATAGGATAGGTTCAAAATCCCAGGAGTACAAAGGGCTATGTCCGCAAAGTCGATTACACGAATCGCCTATTTTATCTCTCCCCACGGGTTCGGGCACGCAGCCAGGGCATGCGCAGTCATGGACGGTGTTCACCGCCTGAACTGCGAGATCGAATTCCATGTCTATGCAAACACCCCGCGATGGTTCTTTGAAGACTCGCTTTCAGGTCCCTGGAAATACCATCCGTTGATCACAGACATCGGGTTTGTTCAAAAGAACCCGCTTGAGATTGATCTTGCCGAGACGCTCTCCAGGCTCGATCAATTCTACCCGGCCGATCCCGCCCTGGTGGCGGACCTTGCATACGCAGTCTCGAAGAAGAGATGCGGGCTCATTGTCTGCGATATCGCTCCCCTTGGGATCGAAGTGGCAAAAGCTGCCGGAATTCCTTCCGTGCTGATCGAAAATTTTACCTGGGACTGGCTGTATGAATCCTACCTGGACAGGGAACCCGGGCTCAGGCGTCACATCACTCTCCTCGGAAAGCTCTTCGGCGGGGCCGATTTCCACGTGCAGACAGAGCCTGTATGCCAAAAAGTGCATGCGGACCTGGTTACAGGACCTGTAAACCGCAAGAGGACAATGAGCCGATTCGAGGTCCGCGAACGGCTGGGCATATCCGGCCGCGAAAAAATGGTGCTGCTTACGATGGGGGGTATTCGCGACAAAAATGCTTCTCTTGAACTATTAAGAGAGTTGCCGAAAATCCGCTTCATAGTTCCGGGCGCTTCGGGAACAGCCAAACGCAACGGTAACGTGACACTGCTTCCCCATAGATCGGATTACTTCCACCCCGATCTGGTTGCGGCCTCCGATGTTGTGGTTGGAAAGGTAGGCTACAGCACGCTTGCGGAGACCTACGGCGGGGGAGTCCCGTTCGGTTACATTGTGCGCAGGGATTTTCGAGAGTCACAGGTGCTGGTCTCTTTTGTAGAGACAAACATGAGGGGCATGCTTATTGCAGAAGGAGAGTTCTACAATGGAGCGTGGATCTCCCGGCTGGACGATTTGCTGGCATTGCCCCGCGTCTCTCGCAAAGCTCCCAAAGGTGCAAAGGAGGTAGCGCAGTTCCTTTGCAGGGTGCTGAAAGAACGGGCCGGGAAGGATTCTTCCGGAATTTATCATAAAAAACCTTGAAATCTTGCGTGGGCATGATTACTCTTAAACAAGTCGCCGTTTCGGAATCACTTCCATCAGTTGTCATTTCGTGCATGTCAAGGTTTTGACATGCGAATTCCTTACGGGATCCCCTCCCGTCGAAAATGACGCTGTCAGGCGATGATCTTTTCTGATTGCCGGTCCAGGTCCCTACAGGCTGGGATTTTCCAGATCTGCTACAGGCAGCTTCTTGAAGACCTTCTAGGCTGAGTAAGTCCGAGAAAAAGTCATAGCGTTCCCTTCGGCTGGCAAAAGACCTAAACCCTTTCTTAAAAAGAACTTCTACAGGTTCACGAGGAGAAATTTATGCGTCGAAAAATGAGAGCCCCGGGAAACGGAAACGGCTTGGGACTCAAGGGTAAGAGATTTGGTGAGTTGGTAGTTCTTCGGCCATCCAGGAGCGGCCGGGCAGGAGCCTGGGTAGCGCAATGCGATTGCGGGAAACAGGCACTGGTCTATGACTACCTTCTGAAAAGCGGTGAAACTACAAGTTGCGGATGCAAGACCACAAGACCTGCAGCCACCGGAATCTGATTCTTGTTGATCTCCTAGTTCACGAAATCAGCAGGGGATTGAAACGGGTATGGCGGTCGAAGACATCGACCTGTTCTCTTTTCTTGAGAAACCCGACCACCCCGTAGGTGAAAGGTGTGGCGACCACCTCATACGCGGTTTTTACGATCCATTGAGTGAGGACAGTGGCTGCAAGAGCGCCGACGGGAAGAGTGCCTGAAAAGGCGATCAGAATGAAGACCAGAGAATCGAGCCCCTGTCCTATCAGGGTGGAACCGATGGTGCGCATCCATAACCACCGCCCCCCTGTTGCGATCTTCATCTTGGCGAGCACGATGGAGTTGGCGAACTCTCCGATCAGATAGGCAACAAAGGATGCCAAGAGGATGCGGGGCGTCTGCCCGAGAATACGCTGATACGCATCCTGCCCGTCCCAGAACGATGCGGGAGGCATCACCTGACTCAGGAGGACCGCGCCGACCACGATGGCGTTGCAGAAAAAGCCGAGCCAGATGACACGCCTTGCCTGGTGATACCCGTACACCTCTGTCAGGACGTCGCCGGCTATGTAACTCACAGGGAAAATCAGCACTGCGGCGGGCATGATCATGCCGAACACATCGACCAGTTTGACTGCGATCACATTGGCCGTGATAAGACACGTAATGAACACCGCCACGATGATAACAAAGAAACCGGAGTACTTCCTGTCGTCTTCTCGTCCTCTAACAGGGTTCATAGTAACATCGCTTGGGTGATCTGATCTTTCCTGCCTTTTTGAGGGAGTCCACAGCCTTGGAAACATCCTTGCTGTCTTCCTTGATGATCTTGGCAATATCCCCCGGCCTGACCGGCTTGCCGACCTCCTTCATTGCATCGAGCACCTTCTTTTCCATTTCTTCACCTCAATGTTGATGGCCTCGTAAAAAGTCTCTCTTTTTGTCATTTCGATCGAAGCGAGAAATCTTGATCGCTTGAACCTCTGGAGACGATTAGATTTCTCCCGGAGTTTATCCCGCGCGAGTCGCGGGAGTCGAAATGACAGGTACGCTCAACAGGCTTTTTACGGAGAGTGTCAATGGAAGGATATTCTAGCACAAGGGTTTGTGCAGGTAATCAAATTTTCGATGAAAAAAGACCCCCATGCCCAAACCTCACTCAACCGGATGTTGTTCACAGAACTAAAGTGTTACGTTTTTTGGAAAGGCCGAGATTCGTCTTTATGGGGGGGTATTTATGTTGTATACAAATCATTAAAGATCGAGTATTTAGCGGGGCTGGACAGGCAGTGGCTGAAGAAGAAAAGATTGGGAACGGTAAGGAATGTTTCGGTAATCTCGAGAAGGTTTTCCCCGTAGGCAAGAGGGGAATGCGAGAGGTGCCGTCAGGATGCACGGAATGCATTAAGCGGGTGGACTGCATGAAGGCTGCCCTTGCGAGCGATCAGGGTATCAGGTTCACCGAGGAGATGATCGAACGCAAGGAGAGCGCGGGTATGATCGGGTGGCTCGAGCGCTGGTCCCGAAAAAAGGAATTGAGCCGCCTGAAATGCAGAGACCGGAAGGGCGAATGAGCGTAGAGATCGTTTGTCCCCAGTGCGGTTATTCCAGGAATCTTCCGGAGGCGAGAATCCCTCCGGAAGTCAGATGGGCGAACTGCCCCCGGTGCCGAAACCGCTTCGAACTCCACCTTCAGAGATCCCCCCTTTCAGAGGGTCCGCCTTGGGAGAGACGTTCGGAGATCGGTTTCTGGAGCGCGTTTTACCGAACCTTCAAAGAGGTTCTTTTCTCTCCTCGCCGGTGCTTCGGCTCAATGGGATACGAGCGCGGACTGGGCGAACCTTTGGCATTCGGGTTGCTTTCAGGCGCGGCAGGTACCATGGGGGGACTTTTCTGGCCTTTTCTGGTCATGTCCGACAGCATGCAATCCCTCTCCCTCTTTGAACACGTCGGCATTGGCGTCATGTTCGCCGCTGTGTTGCTCTCGTGCATTCCTTATGTTCTTATCGTGCTGGTCCTCACGAGCCTGGTTCTTCACGGCTGCCTTTTTCTCGTGAGAGGGGGACAAAAAGGATATGAAGCGACATTCAAAGTGGTGGCTTATTCCCAGGCCACCCAGTTTCTGTCCATAATTCCCTTCCTTGGCGGGATGGCGGCATTCGTGTGGCTTATCGTTGTCCAGATTATCGGACTCAGGGAGATCCACGATACCTCCTACGGGAGAGTCATCATGGCCTATTTGATCCCCTTCATTTTGCTGTTCGGGATCGTGGCTGTCGCAATCATGATTCTATCCGCCATGTTTCTTCGATAAACGAAACGGAGCACCCCTTTGTCGGCTGAAAATAATGTGAAGAGTGCGGATTCATCCCGTTCGATTGATTACGAGAGGGTTCTCAATCCTGCGCAGTTGGAGGCGGTGATGACCCTGAAGGGTCCTCTGCTTGTCATTGCGGGCGCGGGGAGCGGCAAAACGCGGACACTCGTCTACCGTGTGGCGCGTCTCGTGGAGATCGGGGTCTCCCCAGAGCGGATTCTGCTCCTGACCTTTACCAGAAAAGCTGCAGGGGAGATGCTGGAGCGGGCTGCGGATCTGGCGGATGAGCGTTGCAGATTCATCTCGGGCGGTACGTTCCATTCCCTTGCTCATCGCATCCTCAGGGAAAAGGCAAACCTGATCGGATACGACCGGAGCTTCACCGTCCTGGACAGGGCGGATATGGAGGAGGCGATACAATCCCTTATCCATGAGATGCAGGTGGGTAAAGGATCGGTACGGTTCCCGAAGCGTTCCACCCTTGCAAATATCCTCAGCAAGGCGGCCAATCTGCAGTGTTCCGCAGAGGAGCTGATGAGCGAGGAATACGCCCAGTTTCTGGAGTACGTCCAGGAAGTGGAGAAACTCCGCAACCTTTATCGATCGTTCAAGAAGGAGAATCAGCTCCTGGACTATGACGATCTGATTCTCTCGTTCCGGGATCTTCTCTCTAACAATGAACAGGTGAGAGAAAGCCTGAACGAGCAGTATCAATATGTCATGGTGGACGAATACCAGGACACCAATTCCATCCAGGCGGACATAGTGAAGGGACTCGCGCACACCCACCGCAATATCATGGTGGTGGGGGACGATTGCCAGAGCATCTACTCCTTTCGCGGTGCGAATTACCGGAACATGTTTGAATTTCCCCGCATGTTTCCTGAGGTGAAAATCATCAAGCTGGAGGAGAACTATCGTTCCTCCCAGCCGATCCTTTCGTTCACGAATGCCTTGATGGAAAGGGCGCATCAGAAGTATACAAAATGTCTTTTTACGAGGAGAACGGGTGGCGAGCACCCCAAGCTCATCGATGCGAGGACGGAACCGGAGCAGGCCATGTTCATCTGCAACTCGGTCAAGGAGCAGCTTGCGTCGGGGCGGTCCGTTCGCGATATCGCCGTTCTCTTCAGGGCCGCGTACCATTCCTTTGAGCTGGAATTGGAACTTGCCAGGCAGGGAATTCCTTTTGTGAAGTACGGCGGTTTTAAATTCATGGAATCGGCACATATAAAGGATCTTCTGGCGCATCTGCGGGTTGTCCTGAACAAGGACGACGGCATCAGCTGGGGGCGCGCGCTGCGCATGGTGAAAAACATAGGGCCTGCCAAGAGCCAGGCCATCGCTGCCTGGCTGAGGGAGGAAGGCCGTTCACCATGGGAAATCGGCGGATGGCCTGGAATGGGAAAAGGGGATGATGGACTGAGGCAGCTGGGCGGCCTCCTGAAGAAGCTCTCCGCCTCCGATCTGAGCCCCCAGGCGGCGGTTGAGCTGGCGATCCAGTATTATGACCCAATTCTGAAGGAGAGATTCGACGATTTTCCGGCACGGGCGAGGGACCTGGAACAACTCATTCCCATGGCGGGCCGGTACCGCAAGCTCAGGCCTTTTCTCGACGATCTCGTTATGGAGCCCCCTACCAGCAGTTCGGACTTTGACCCGGCCGGGAGGGGAGAAAGCCTCACTCTGTCGACCGTTCATTCCGCCAAAGGGCTGGAGTGGTCCGTGGTCTTCGTTATCTGGCTCGTAGAGGGGTATTTCCCCTCTTTCAAAGCATCTTCCAGCGAGGAATCCCTCGAAGAGGAAAGAAGGCTCCTTTATGTTGCGACAACCCGGGCCAGGGATCAGCTCGTTCTCTGCTATCCGGGGCAGGAGGCGGGAAAACCTTGGATGTCGTGGAATACAGGAAGAGGGCTGCTTTCCTCCTTTCTCCAGAACCTCCCGGGAGGAGTTCTCGAACATGGATCCTCGAGGTCATACAGCCGGCCTCCGATCGCTCCCAGAGCGCCGATAAACAGACCGGTGGTTCCGGCTATATCGACGGAGGAGGGCTCAGAGCTGAGACTGAGGCCCGGGGACAGGGTGAGCCACCCTGCATTCGGAGCCGGTGTGATCTCCAAGCTGATCGACAGCGAAAAGGTGGAGGTGTTGTTCAGGGACTGCGGCCGGAGGGTGCTTCACCTGGGCTATACGACGCTGGAGAGAAGATGACGGAAGATGGAAGCAGCCACTAAGACACAAAGACACAAAGAAGCAATCTATGGCGTCAAAAAATTCATAATATCTTTGTGACTTAGTGCCTTTGTGGCGGCTTTCTTGTATTTGTATCCTGTACCCTAAGAGCCCTGTGTCCTGCATCCTGTATCTTGCATCTCGTTCCAGATCCTGTTAGGTGAAATGCGATGAAGAAAAGCCTTTCATACAGGGAAGCCCTTGAATACCTTTACGGACTTCAGAAATACGGCATCAAGTTCGGATTGTCGAAGACCTCGAATCTCCTGAAGGCTTTTGGAAACCCTCACAAGGGACAGCAGTACATCCACATCGCGGGAACCAACGGGAAGGGTTCGGTTGCCGCAATGCTGGAATCCATCCTCATGGAATCCGGTCTCAAGGTGGCCCTCTACTCTTCCCCCCACCTGGTAAGGTTCACGGAGAGGTTTAGGATCAACCGCGTGGAGATCTCCCCGGATGAGGTGGCGGATCTTGCAACAGCGCTCCGGGAAAAGATCGATCCTGCCCATCCGCCCACATTCTTTGAAGTCACAACAGCCATGGCGCTGATCCATTTCGCCCGGAAAGGTTGCGATGTGGCAATCATGGAAGTCGGCATGGGCGGCCGGCTGGATGCCACGAATGTGATCAGACCCCTGGTGTCGGTGATCACCAACATTTCACTCGATCACCAGTTCTACCTCGGGCGCCGCGTCATGGACATAGCAGGGGAGAAAGCAGGGATCATAAAAAGAGGCGTTGATCTTGTCACTGCCGAAAGACAATCTTCGGTGCTTCGCTTCTTTCAATCCGTGTGCGACGAGAAGAAGACCCGTCTCTGGAGGGTTGGCCGGGACATGAGGTACAGGATCAATGGCGCGGGGCTTCATTATCTCGGGGTCAAACGGAACCTGAAAGGGATAGAGTTGGGCATGAAGGGACGCTTTCAGCACCGCAATGCAGCCACGGCGCTTGCAGCCGTCGAGTTGCTCGATCGAAGAGGTTTCTCCATTTCCTCGGAAGATATCACGGAAGGTCTGAAGCATCCATACTGGCCGGGCAGGCTGCAGGTCTTCTCCGAACGGCCCCTGATTGTGCTCGATGGAGGGCATAATCCCGGCGCCGTCAGGGTTCTGGCAGCTGACGTGCCCCGGGAGTTCCGGTACAGGCGGCTCATCGTAGTGCTGGGCATCATGAAGGACAAGGATATCGGGGGAGTCGTTCGGGCAATCGGTCCCATAGCGGATTATTTCATTTACAGCCGACCGGACTACTACCGTGCGGCTGCTCCGGAGGAGATCAGAGAGGCTGCACGTCCGCTGGGAAAGCGGGGGGAAATCGCTCACACGCTGAAAGCTGCCATTGCAAGGGCGAAAGAGATAGCGGGGTTGAAGGACATGATTCTCATCTGCGGCTCTCTCTTTACAGTCGGAGAAGCCATGACCTGTCTCGATCCGGAAAGGTATGGGTCCGATGAACTCAGGTGGTGAAAAGGGACACACCATGCATAAAAAGAAGAGGTTCTCGCCAATTGGGAAATCGATCGTTCTGTTGCATATTCTGGCATTGTCTCTTTTTTTGGGAACCGCTTCGGAAGGAGCTGAACGGTCCCTGAAGGAGAGATTCCTTGGCGATCCCGAAGCACAGTGGGAGATCACGGCCGACAAGATGAGCTACATGGAAAGGGAGGCGCTGGTGATCGCCGAAGGGAACGTCGTTGCGACCAGGAAAGGCCAGGTTCTCTATGCCAGGAAGGCGATTTACAATCAGGAGACGGGTTATATCGAGGTCTCGGGGGACGTGCGATTCGAGACAAACGGCGATTATCTCATGGGGGAAAGGGCCACATTCGATCTTCGCACTCAGACCGGAGAGGTCACTGAGGCCAGGCTTTTCATGCGGGAGAACAATTTCCATGTGAATGGCGACTCCATGCAAAGGCTGGGACCGGATACTTACCTGGTCAAGGATGCTCTTGTCACCACCTGTGATTCGGCAACTCCTCCCTGGTCCATTACCGCGTCAGAAGTGAAGGTCACGGTTGAAGGGTACGGGGTGGTGAAAAACGGGGTTTTCAGGATTCGAGGATTTCCGGTCTTCTGGGTTCCATATGGAATTTTTCCAGCAAAAACCACTCGACAAAGCGGGGTCCTCCCTCCGGCACTCGGGTATTCGCGTTTAAACGGCGCAGAGATCGAACTTCCCATTTTCTGGGCCATCTCGGAGCAGACCGATGCCACCTTTTATGAGCGCTACATGACCGAGCGCGGAATGATGCAGGGGCTTGAGTGGCGATACGTTGCAGAGCAGGACTCCAAGGGGGTGTTCCTCTTCGACATCCTCTCCGACAAGGTGGACCGGAAAGACCTTGGAGATCCCGACCAGACGGACATAAGCCCTTTTGACCGAACCAATCAGACGCGGTACTGGTTCAGGAGCAAGGCCGATCAGGACATGCCCCTTGGGATAACGGCCAGGCTGGATGCGGACTATCTGAGCGACCAGGACTATTTACGGGAATTTCAACGAGGACTCTATGGGTACCAGGGAAGGCCGGATCTCGTTGACCAGTTCGGGAGACCTGTCGAGGAGGTCTTATCTCCCCTGCGCACATCCAGAATCAGGTTCAGCCGTGACCAGTCGAGCTACAGCCTCCAGGGACATAGTTCCTACTACCAGAGGACCAGGGAAAATCCCTTTGACAACACCCCGCAGCCTGTAGGCGGGGCCATGTACTCCCTCCTGCCCCGTTCTATCCTTAGTGAATCGCTTTACATGAGATTCAGGTCGGATGCGGACTACATCTGGCGTGATTATGGCGACAGAGGTCAGCGGGTTTCCTTTGGCCCCGAGGTCACCCATCCTTTCTGGCTGGGGCCGTTTGTGGAGTTCCAGCCCTCGGCCGGCTTCTCACGGACCACCCAGTTCTACGAGAGGGAGGATGGGTTCTCGGACGAGCAGTCGAGAGATGCCTATGATCTGCAGGCGCGTCTTTCCACGCTCTTGGAAAGGACGTATGATCTGGAGTGGGGAGAGACCAGAAGGGTGAAGCACAAGATTTTCCCTTCTCTCCTTTACCGATACAGGGGCTATAACGACGGTTCAAAATATCAACCATGGTTTGAACCGATCGATCAGGAGAACAGAACAAAACTCGTCGCCTTTTCCCGAACGTCGGGCCAGGCCACGGATCCGAGGTTTGATCCGATCGGTATGAATCAGAACGTGGTGGCCTTTTCGCTGGCGAATTTCCTCGACGCGAGGAATGAGAATGAGAAGGGAGAGATCGCCTACAGGCAATGGGGGACCCTGGAACTGGTCCAGGGCTACGACATTGGGGAGGCAAGGCGGGATGATGAACCTTTGAGAAAGGAACGGCCTTTACAACCCCTCATGGGAATTGTCACCGCCCACCCTTTCCCCAACGTGGAAGTGGATAGTGAAGTCTGGTGGGACCACTATGAAAACGAGGTCGCCTTCACAGACACATTCCTGGAGTTCAGCGTGAACCGGGCCGGCGGCAGGAAAGACCGCTATGGGATCGAGTATCTCTATATCAAAGACGGGAACGAGAGCATCGGATACAACGCCCATGTGAACCTCACCGAATCCATCGCAGCAGGCACCTCCCTGCACCGGAACCTCAACCAGGACAGGAGCGTGGGCGCGAGGTATTACGTGCAGTATCTGTCTCAGTGCTGGGGAGTGAGAGTGTCGGTGGACAGTTTCGCCGGTGTCGACAGTTTCATGGTCTCGTTCACACTCCTTGGGTTGGGTGATCTGGGCGGGTGGTAAATAAATTTCAAATTTGAAATCTGAAATTTCAAATCTCGATTATGCCAGCAGGCCGATGAGACCGATTGCCCAGCAATAAGGGGCAAAGTAGGAGAGGCGTCCTCTCCTGACCAGGTTCACGAGAAGCTTGAGGGCCAGGAGTCCTACTATTGCGGCTGCGGCAAAACCTGTCAGGAGCGCAGCACCACCCACCTTTCCCATTCCTTCAGCATCCATCTGCAGCACCACGGCGCCTAAAATGGCCGGTATGGACAGAAGGAAGGAGAATCGGGCGGCCTGTTCCCTTGCCAGGCCGAAGAACAGCCCGCAAACTATGGTGGCGCCTGATCTGGAAATGCCCGGGATGATCGCAAAACCTTGAGCTATGCCGATGGCCAAGGCAATCAACAGGCCGATGTTGATTTTCTTGGAATATCTCTCCGGAATCCACCGGGTGGCGAAGAGAAAACCGCCGGTAACGAGAAGCATGACGCTGACGACCGGCACTGAACCGAAAAGAAGCTCCAACTCGTCTTTGAAGAGGATGCCGATCAGGCCCGTGGGGATCGTTCCGGCAATGGTCCAGAGAACGAGACCAGCATAATGGTAATGGTTCTCGCCAAGGCTTCCCCACGTTGCTTCGCGCCTGAAAAGATCCAGGACAAATTGAGACCCTTCCTTAAACATCCTCTTGAGATCTGTTCTGAAGTAGATGAAGACGGCGAGAAGAGTGCCGGCATGCAGGGCTGTGTCGAAGAGCAGGGCAGGTTCCTTCATGCCCAGAATATTCTGCATCAGCACCAGATGCCCGGAGCTGCTGACCGGAAGAAACTCAGTTAACCCCTGAATAAACCCAAGAAAGACAGATTCGAAAACATTCATCAGCGCTCCAGCCCCCGTTCAGATCGATCCCACACTCACTGCGTTCGCGCTGGGAAGCCGGGATGCTCGAAACTCAAAAAAGACGGCTCCATCTGCAGTCGACGTTCCTGCTTCCAGGCTTCCCAGCATTCAAGCCTCCTGGCCGGTTCATGCCTGGAGGGGATTCCTGCTCTTAAGGGCGTGCTGAAGAGTCATCGAATCCATGTACTTGAGGTCTCCGCCCATGGGAATACCAAGGGCGATACGGCTGATCCGGACCTCTTTTGTCGAGAGTATCTTCGCCAGATAGGCGGCGGTGGACTCTCCTTCCGTGGTCGGATTGGTGGCCAGGATTACCTCGGTCACCTCCTCTTTTCCGAGCCGTGCCAGGAGTTCGCCGATCTTGAGATCTTCAGGTCCGATCCCTTCAAGGGGCGAAAGCACTCCGTGGAGCACGTGGTATCTCCCCTGGAAGACCCTGCTTTCCTCGATGGCCAGCTGGTCTCCTGGCCCTTCCACAACACAGATCACTCCGTTTGCCCTGTTCGGGTCATTACAGATGGGGCAGGGATCCTCTTCAGTGAGGTTATAGCACACGGAACAGAACCGGATTCTGTCTTTTACGGCCAGCAGGGACCGGGAGAGCCCTTCCGCAAGTTCCCTTTCGCTTCGAAGGATGAACAGGGCAAGCCTGGTAGCGGATTTCTGGCCCACCCCGGGAAGCCTGGAGAGTTCCTGTATCAATTTTTCAAGAGGAGGCGGATAGATCCCCATGGGCTGTATCCCTTCAGAAGAGACCGGGGATGTTCGGCAGATTCATGCCCTGGGTGATTTTTCCCATCTCCTCGTTCATCATCGTCTTTGCCCTTGTGAGACCGTCGTTTACAGCGGCCAGGACGAGATCCTGCAGCATCTCGATATCTTCGCGGTCAACGACTTCGGGATCGATCCGAACAGAGAGGATCTCCTGCTTGCCATTGGCGACCACGCTCACCATGCCTCCGCCCGCAGTGCCCTCCACCGTCTTTTCGGCCAACTCTTCCTGCAGCTTTGCGAACTTCGCTTGAAACTGCTGGGCCTGCTTCATCAGGTTCCCCAGGTTCGGTATGCCTTTCATGATTCTCCCTCCATATCTTCTCCCGGTTTGGGGTAATTACTTCCCAATATTCCACTATTCCAACATTCCAAATATTCCGGTGACAAGAGCGCCACAAACTTCATCCCTTCGGGGTGCGTCAAAGCCGCCCCCTGTGGGGTCACTTGAGGGCGTATGGTCATTTCTTTTCTTTTCCGTGCAGATCCTCCTGGATCTCCCCCTTGAAGATCTCCAATACGTCCTGGATCGGGCTTGGCAGGTCAACGGCCGCCTTCAGGCCGTTCTTTCCAGGAGACTGCGAAGGGGGAGCAGCCTTCTCTCCCGCTACAACCCTGATCTGCATCTCTTTCCCGAAATACTCACTGCAATACTCTATAAGTCTTTTTTTTCTTTCCGGGTCATCCAGGTATGAGGCTGAAAAGGTATTGTCCCCCTTGGCCAGTTCGACGAGGTCCGGTTTCAGACCCACGAGACGCCAGTTTCTGAGCACATTGCCGAACGGTATGCTTTTGGAGGAAACATAATCGAGAAAACCTTCCCAGTTCCGATTTTCTTTTCGAGCCGGTCCGCTCTCCGGGGCGGCATATCGGCCCGGAGATTCTGAAACCTCTGCAGGGCCATTTTCGGTTCCGCAGGCGACAGCACCTTCCGTGAAACGCTTTTCGAGGAGCTCCAGCTTGTGGAGGATATCTTCGAAGGAGAGCAGGTTGCCAAGCCTTGAAAGCCTGATCAGGATGGTTTCAAGGACAAGCCTGGGATGGGATGTCATCCTCAGGTCTTCCTCCCTTGCGATCAGGAGATTCAGGTACTGCTGAAGCCGTTCGATCCCGGCCATCTCCGCCTGACGCCGCAGCTCCTTCCTGTCCGCATCGCTCATTTCAAGCGTCTGATTCTCAGGATCGATCAGTGAGACCGCCAGGTTTCTGAACTGATCCATCAGCGAGCGGTAGAACTCTCTGGTGTCATACCCGTAGTTGTAGATTCGATCCACGATCTCCAGACATTTTGGACTGTTCCCTTCGATTACGGCAAGAGAGGCTTCGGCAATGAGCTCCCGGTCCATGATTCCCAGGATGTCGGCGATATCCGCGTCTTCAACCTTTCGGCCTGTAAAAGAGATCACCTGATCCAGCAGGCTCTCGGCATCCCTCATGCTGCCCTCTGCCTTTGCAGCAATAACGGCCAATCCCGTTCTGCTGATCTCAAAACCCTCCTTCCGGCAAATCTTCTCAAGCTGAAGGACCAGGTTCTGAGGCGGGATTCGTTTGAAATCGTATCGTTGGCACCTGGAGAGGATAGTTACAGGGACCTTGTGGGGATCGGTGGTTGCAAAAATGAACTTCACGTGTGAAGGGGGTTCTTCGAGCGTCTTGAGGAGGGCGTTGAAGGCGGGAAGGGTCAGCATATGAACTTCGTCTATGATATAGACCCGGTACCTGCCTGCTGTAGGCATGTATTTGATATTCTCCCTCAGTTCCCGGATCTCCTCGATTCCGCGATTGGATGCGCCGTCGATTTCCTGGACATCCATGGCGGATCCGCTCGTGATTTCCATACAGCTGGGACAGGTATTACACGGGGTTCCGGGTTCTCCGCTTCTGCAATTGATCGCCTTTGCAAAGACCCTGGCAACAGAGGTCTTCCCCACACCTCTTGCTCCACCAAAGAGATAGGCATGCGCGATCCTGTCTTCCTTGACGGCATTCATCAGGGTCTGGGTGATGTGCTCCTGACCGACTACATCCTGAAAGATCTGGGGCCGCCACTTTCTGGCCAAGACCTCGTAAACCATATGCCACCTTGCATGATCATTCTTCCGGGGATTGGAAAGAGGATGACGACCTGTCCCAGACAAGGGCTTCAGGCCGGAAGGAGGATTCGTTCGAAGTGATTTCCATGCCCCTTGGAACTTCTCAAGATTTTGACTGGATAAGAATCAACGGGATTCGGGTTTTTGGAAAAAATGGCGGAGAGAGAGGGATTCGAACCCTCGGTACCGCTTTAAAGGCGGTACACGCGATTTCCAGTCGCGCTCCTTCAGCCAACTCGGACATCTCTCCGCGGCTGCTTCAGGGGAGTTGCCCCTGAAGATGTCTTCCCGGGAAACTTTTACTACATTTCTCCCCGGTTCGACCTGTCGCTGCCTGTTCCTGCAGCATATTACAAAATGGTTTTTATGGCGGAGAGGGTGGGATTCGAACCCACGTGCCCCGCTTTTCACGGGACAAGTCGATTTCGAGTCGACCCCGTTACGACCACTTCGGTACCTCTCCCCGAGTCCGCCGATCGTTTCCTTCGCAAACTAAAAAACTCCTGCATCAGCCCGGAGCACTCTTCTTCCAAAATTCCTGAGACCACCTCTATCCTGTGGTTCAGGGCGCCGGACCGTGCAAGGTCGAAAACTGATCCCGCCGCACCGGCCTTGGGATCGCTTGCCCCAAAGACCAACCGGGAAATCCTCGCATTCAGCGCCGCACCCATGCACATGGAGCAGGGCTCGATAGTCACAATCAGGATAGCCCCGGGGAGGCGGTAATTCCCGCATTTCGAGGCCGCAGCCCTTATCGCAAGCACTTCGGCATGTGCGGTAGGGTCCTGGAGGGAGACAGGCCTGTTATGGGCCGCCGCAAGTATGCCTCCATCCCGATGGACAACCAAGGCCCCCACAGGGACTTCGCCCTCTGCAAATCCCTTTTCCGCTTCCCTGAGGGCTTCTTTCATAAAGTGGCGGAAATCCTCATCCATCCAAATGTTTCTTAACATGGATGCATGGTCTCGTCAACCGGTACTTGGGCTGCTGTCTGTTTGCCTTTGATTGCAATATCGACGCAGAAGCACTGCACGATGTTCCAAACTTTTGGCCTTTGGCTTTCCTTGCGGCCGTGATAATCTAAACCAGTCTTTTGCCGTTTGACATTCGGCATTTCAAGAAACATCAAATCAACAGGCCGGGCGCGTCGTGCAAGACAGGAGAAGAGAGAAAGCAAGAAACAGGAGGAGGGACAAAGCGAGATCGGGCGGTCCTGAACTGATCATTCCCAGCGAGGAGGCCGTACGAAAAGAGAAGGAAAAAGCGCGGCACTTGCGGCAGTCTGCGTGGTGGATGAGAAAGATCGGCGAGGGGGTCTGCTATTACTGCCGTCAGAAAGTAGGCGTCAAAAATCTCACCATGGATCACGTCATTCCCCTGAGCAGAGGAGGAAAGAGCCTCAAAGGGAATATCGTGCCCTGCTGTAAGGAGTGCAACAACAAGAAAAAGTATCTCATTCCAGTGGAATGGGAGGAGTACCTGGCGCGTCTCTCGGGCAATGAGCAGGATAATGATTCTCAGTCTTAACCGCCAAGACGCCAAGTGCGCTAATTTACATCTTTCTTTGTCCCTTCTTTCTTGGCGTTCTTCGCGCCTTCGCGGTTCCAGTCTCACGAAAATCAGCTCGCCTTCGAGATTCTGACCGGAGTGCCGATCAGATCTTCCTTTTCCACCCCCGCAACCTCAGAGGCCCTGCCCAGGTTGACCGCCACCTCCAGGAGGTCTGAGCTGTTGAGAAAAGCGAGCGGCATGCCTTCTTCCACATCCGAGTAAATCCTGTGCAATCTTCGAATGGTAAGGGTCCCAACCTGGATCAAGGGGCGGGATGGTCCCAGGAACCGGTGCAATGATTCTGCGCCGACATTGCTGATGAGATTGCCGAAATGATCTACGTGGGTGATTTGCCCGACCAGAGCGCCCCTTTCCAGGCGGGGAATCGGGGAAAGGAGCGGGGTGGGATCGGTGATCAGGACTCCCATGTTTTCCAGGGCCATACCGAGGGAAAGGTGTGCGGCAACCGGTGCAAATACGTCTCTTCCATGAAAGGTCGAACTGACTGAAGAGAGGAAGAAGCGCTTCTCCGTCAGGTGGACAACCCGGGCATCCGTCGCCTCCTGCAAAATCAGCCAGAAGAGCCCATTATCAGGCCCGACAAAAACGTGCCCGTTCGCTTCTAAAGCGATCATCCTTCGATCGCTGCCGACCCCGGGATCCACCACCCCCACGTGAACGGTCCCTGCCGGGAAGAACCGATATGTCTCCCGGATAACGGTTGCCGCCCGGTAAATCGCTCCAGGGCTGATGTCGTGCGTGATATCCACTGTTCGCGCTCCGGCATTGATGGAGAGAATCACGCCTTTCATCAGGGCTACATACGGATCGGAGAGTCCGAAGTCCGTCAGCAGTGTAATAATGGAGGACGGCTTCATGACCAGCCTTCCAGAAGCCTGGGAACGCTCTCTCCCGCTTTGCCCAGCAGGACCAGATCCATGGATTCGGAATGGCCCGTCCTCTCCAGGTTTATTTCAGCGGTGAGCGCCCCGGACCTTCGTGCCTCCATGGCCAGCGAGGCTGCAGGTTGTACTACGGCCGAGGTGCCTATGGTGACCATGACCTCGCAGGAGCGCGATGCATCGAGGGATTTTTGGAGGATGTCGGGGTCCAGGGATTCGCCGAACCAGACCACATGTGGTCTCAACAACCCCCCGCACCGGCTGCACCTTGGAAGGTGTCCCATGTCCGGGGAATGGTCCAGAACGATCATCGAGCACTCGACGCAACGGACCTTCCAGAGGTTTCCATGAATTTCCAAGATATTGCGGCTCCCCGCTCTGGCATGAAGACCGTCCACGTTCTGGGTGATGAGGGTGAAGCGCGGGATTCTCGTCTCGAGCTCTGCAAGGGCCTTGTGTGCGGCATTGAAGGTGAGCCGGCTGATGAGGCTGCGGCGCCAGTTGTAAAACCGCCAGACGAGCTCAGGATCGTTCTCGAATGCCTCCGGGGTTGCAAGCTCCATGACATTGTAATTCTCCCACAAACCGTCGGCTCCCCTGAATGTGGGGACCCCGCTTTCCGCCGAAATGCCCGCGCCGGTAAGCACCGTTACCCGGTCGGCCTTCATCAGGGCCTCTCTCAATCTGTTGACTTCATTCTGCATGGGCACAGGCTAGTGAAAAGGCGGGGATTCGTCAAGCCTTGCCGGTCAGCCTGCCGGTCAGCCTTGCCGGTCAGCGTGCCGGTCAGCGCTCCATTGCAGAATCGCTCTCCATGAAGAGAGGCGACATCACACCACGAAGAACAGGAAGAGCACGAAGGGTCAATCTGGCCGCTCGACGCGTTCAAATCATCGGAGCACTTCTCTTCGAAATGCCAGGCCCTGATCATCACGTTCATTTTGGTACATGGTTCAGGAGGTCCGTTATTCCCCGTCACTCCGGCATGAGGTCGTAATAGTATCGCATGGCATCCGATCTCGTGATGATCCCGATCAGCCTGTCGTTGCGGATTACGGGGAGCCTTCCGATATCATGCTTCACCAGGAGTCGAACCGCCTGGCTCACGGTCCAATCAGGGCCGATATGGATGACCTTTGAAGACATGAAAGCGGCCACGGGCGATTTCAGTTGTTTTGCCTTTCTTGCCTTCTGGAAGTCCCGTCTGGAGATGATTCCAACCACCTTCCCGTTTTCCTCAACAGGCAAACCTGTGCAGCCTTTTTCACGAAGGAGAAGGGCGGCCTCCCTCATGGAAGTCGCGGGTGCGACGGTCGTCACGGGGAAGGACATGAGGTCGGAGATTTGAACCGAAAGCCGTTTCCCTTCCCCGATCAGATGGCTGATCCTGCGCTCCACCGAATCGCCATCGGCCGACTTGACGAGGGCCGAACCTGCATGCGGGTGGCCTCCTCCCCCCATCTTCTGCATGATGGCCCCGATGTCCAGGGTGTTGGGGCTGCTTCTTCCGATAATGATACATTGCTCTTTCCGGAGTTCTTCGAAAATGCCGAAGGTGGCGTCCGCGCCGTTGACCTCATGATACAGATCGACGACCATGGAAAGTCCCGGCGTGTGTCCTTCTACGCTCAAGCGGCAAATGCTTACCTCGAACCCGTTCTCACTGAACCGCTGTTCGTTCTGAAGCATGGCGGAAAGGATCTCCTTCTGGGCCGGGTTGTAGGGGGATCGGAGAAGGTCTCGAACGAGGTTGAGATCGGCGCCCTGGTCAAGCAGCATTGCGGCTGTTCTTGCATCGTGGGCCGAGGTGGACGGGAAAGTCAGATTCCCCGTGTCTTCGTAGATACCGGATATAAACAGGGTTGCCTGAATAGCGGACAACTGCGTGGGCCTTTGTTTCAGGATTTCTTCCAGAACCATGGAGACGGCGGCCCCTGCAGGCCTGCAAATCAGTCGAGTCGAACATATGTCTCCCTGGACCGGGTGATGATCGATTACCACGATTTCAGGATTCCCGCGCCCGATGAACCGATCTTTTCCTTCAATTCGAGCCCAACTCGCCGTGTCGACGATGACAAGACGGGTGACCTCCTCCTGCGGGAGATCCTTCACACGATAGAAGGGGAAATGATCCTTATGGATGGAGAGAAACCTTCGTACATTGGAGTTGAGGCTTTCCGGAAGAACCGGAAGGGCCTCGGGAAACAGGAACCTAGCTGCAAATACCGAGGCCAGGCCGTCGAAATCCGTGTTCTTGTGTGTGGTGATGATTTCCACCGCAAACTCCTCCTGCGTTCTCAAGGGGAACATCGGCCGGGCGAAGACCCTGCTTGAGAACGGAAGATTGAAATGTCCTATCATAGTCCATTGCCAATACTCTTGCTATTCCAGAGCGCATATGTTATCCATTTTTCGCACGAACCGGTTGAAAACCATCCTTTCCCGCGCATCGTGCAAAGCACTTCATTCACGGAATTTCAGCACACGGAATAGAGCAGCCGTTCTATCCGGGATCCTCATGGTCCGGAGAGGCGGCAGCCACGTACTATAGCGTTTTTTTCCGCGTCGAATCACGTTTCAAGGATTGTCGCCGGGGAAAAATGTCCTGAATGCCAGCAACTATAATGAAAGGAGATTGGGTGATGACGGCAAAACTAATCAAGGGCACGGATATACGTGAAGAAATCCTGGCGGAGATCAGGGCGGAGGTGGAGAAGATCAAGAAGGAGCGCGGGGTGGTCCCCGGGCTGGTCACGATCCTGGTCGGGATGAACCCGGCTTCTGTTTCTTACGTGACCGCCAAGATCGAGACAGCCAAGAGCCTTGGTTTTCATGAGGTTCAGGACAGCCAGCCGCCGGACCTCTCTGAGAAGGACCTGCTCGCACTCATCGAAAAATACAACAAGGATGACACCATTCACGGCATTCTTGTGCAGCTGCCTCTTCCCAAGGGCGTCAATGAGAAAAAGGTGCTCAATGCGATCGATCCTGATAAGGACGTGGATGGTTTTCATCCGGTCAATGTGGGCCGTCTCATGATCGGTGGCTCTGAGGTCAAGTTCCCCCCCTGTACGCCTGCCGGTATCCAGGAGATGATCGTTCGGGCCGGGGTCGAGACGAACGGCGCTGAAGTGGTCGTGGTGGGGCGCTCCAACATCGTGGGAAAGCCGATCGCCAACATGATGCTTCAGAAGGGCAAAGGGGCAAACTCGACGGTTACCATCGTCCACACAGCCACGAAAGACCTCGCCTCTCACTGCAGGCGTGCGGATATCCTCATTGTCGCCGCCGGGGTTCCTGATCTTGTCAAACCGCAGTGGATCAAGCCCGGCGCCTGCGTCATCGACGTGGGTGTCAACAGAGTAGGCGAGAAGGTGAGCGAGAAGACGGGCAAGAAGGTCGCCATCCTGAAAGGCGACGTGGACTTCGATGCTGCCAAAGAGATCGCCGGGTGGATCACACCGGTACCGGGAGGCGTCGGTCCCATGACCATCACCATGCTGATGAAGAATACCCTGAGCTCCCTCAAGCACAAGCTGGGGATTGCCTGATCGGCCTCTTTGCCGAATCGCTTCAAGAAAAACCCGTTCACGCTTCGATACCTCAGCATGAACGGGTTTTTTCGCCCCTGAGGGAGCAGTTATCTGTTAACGGTTATCTGTTAACTAACCGTTAACTGCCCTGGATTTCAGTTGTTCGATCTTCGCAGCCACCGCCTTCATATATCTGGCGAACTCCCCCGCGGACTGGAACCGCTGCTCGGGCTCCTTGGAGAGAAGACGGTCGATGATTTGTTCACACGACTTGGGAACCCTCGGGTTGATTTCACGGGCCGAGAGGTGGGCGCGCTGTGTAATCTGGTAGAAGAGATTTCCTATGCTGTCCCCTTCGAACGGGAGTTTTCCCGTCAGCAGTTCGAAAAAAACCACGCCCAGGGAAAAAATATCGGAACGGCCGTCCAGGTTATACCCATTGATCTGCTCCGGGGACATGTAGCTGGGAGTCCCGAGGACAACACCGCTCCTTGTCTGGGATGACGAGACCGCCTTTGCAATTCCGAAATCCGTGACCTTCACGCGTCCGTCTTTCAACAGCATGATGTTCCCGGGTTTGATGTCCCTGTGGATGACCCCCATTGAGTGCGCGTAATCAAGCGCCAGAGCGGTCTCAGTGATTAGAAAAAGAACCTGCCTCAGGGAGAGCAGGGACTCCCTGGAGCAGAATCTCCGGAGGGTTTCCCCCTCCAGGAACTCCATGGCCATGTAGGTCAGGTCATAATCCTCTCCCACATCATAAATGGAGACTATGGACGGATGGGAGAGTTTTCCTGCCAGTTCAGCCTCCCTCAGAAATCGAGCTTTCACCTCCTTGATTTCTTCCGCTTCGATCTCATCGGAGAAACGAATGGTCTTTACGGCAACCAACCGGTTGATCTTTGGGTCCCTGGCCTTGTAGACGATTCCCATGGCGCCCTTCCCGACCTCGCCGATGATCTCATAGCGACCGACAGTCGGACGTAATCCAAGGTCATCGGAGACAAGAATATCTCCCCCTTTTCTCCCTTCACCACCTGTCGGGAAAGGAGTGACGAGCTTTTTCAGCTTCGGGGTTCGGTCGCTCAAATCTTTGTAGTCCCGGTCGTTAGAGAGGATATATTCGTAGACGGAGACCGCCTTGTTGATCATCCTCTTCCTTTCGTAATCCAGCCCCAGGTTGTAAATCAGGTCCTTCATGGCATCATCGAGCGGGCACTTCCGGAATTTGTCAAAGGCGAGGTCGAGCAGACCCTGGCTTTGAAGGCTCAGGCCGAGCATCCTGTTGGTCTCGAAACTCTCTTTGGACGTGATGTCGTATCGCCTGGCCCCGGCGATTAGATCCCTGACAAAGGTCGCGATGCATATTGTGACGAGAGAAAGGCCTATGTACACGGTCTTCAGCCAGGTATCCAGCGCGATGAAAAAGAAAACGCCGATCAGGAAAACGAAAAGGAGCATTCCTGCGGCAGCCGCCACTCGGTTGAACCAATCCAGACGCGGCAGGAGCACAGACCCGGCAAAAGAGACGAGAACGACGAGCGCGATTTCCAGGAAAACGATCGATTCGGGGCGCTTGACGAATCGATCGTTCATCAGGTTTTCGACCACATTCGCCCACAGCTCGATTCTGGGCATTTCGTCATCCACAGGGGTATTGACGAAGGCAGCCCCCTCGGAAGTGGAGCCGATCAAAACGATCTTATTTTCGAAAACCGCAGGAACCTTCTTTACATTCAGAATGTCTACGAACGAGTAGTAGGGAAAAGACCGCCTTCCTCCCTTATATTTGATGAACATCTCACCATTTGTGGCGGGGATGAGGCTTTCTCGAATCTGAATCCCCATGCCGGGCTTCAGGATTTCCTCAGTTTTCTTATCCAGATAATCCAGGGCCAGGTGCAGGCCGAGCGAAGGGACGAGGCGCCCACGATAATCGATAAACAGGAGGTGGACCTCCCCTTCAAGTAGCCGGTTTGGAGAAAGATTGATGTGGCCGAGACCTTCACAGCTTCTCGCCAGTTCATCGAAGGGGACGGTCAGGTGATTCACGGGAAGGAGAGCCGATTCGCTTTTGAAGGGAAAAACGCTCCTCTTGAGAGCGGAATCTTCCGGAACAACGACTTCGGTATCGTACCTGCCGAATTTTCCGAGCACCGGGAGAATGACATTTCCGCATTCCTTGATCGTTCTTGCAAGGACGGCGTCGTTATCGAGACGATTCTGGATTTCCGTCAAAGAGTCCAGAAGCCACGGATCCTTCACACCGTCGCCATTCCGGAGACGAATCGCCTTTTCAAGCTCCCGAATTTCCCTAAGCCCCTGGTTTCGCTCGGGTTCGCTGAAAAGAAGATCGAGACCGATCAATTTAGCCCCATTATCTTTGAGGATCCGGATCATGTCGGCAAGAAGAGACCTCGGCCACGGCCACCGTCCCAGTTGGTTGAGGCTCTTTTCGTCGATGTTGACGATGGCGACCCTGTTCTCGCCCCCCCTTTGCGGAAGATCCAGTCGCATCTCTATGCCGTACAAGATCTTGCCGACAGTTTCGAATGTGCGAAAGGATCCAAAGGAGAGGGCAATAAAAAGCGCCGCAGAGAGGGTGGCTATGAGAAGCTCGGTTTTCCCGGTTTTCAGGGATGATATGACCATTATCGCCTGTGAGAATCAGGAGAAGGACGGGTCTGTTTCCCCCCTCGGGGGATGACCGGGACCCTTTGGGCCAGAAGCGTGCAACAGCAGGCCTCCGGTGCCAAGATCCTTGAGATATGGAGTTTTTCCGAGTGTATCTATAGTAGAACACCACCTCGATGTCAAAAAAATTCCATGGTCAGGGAGTTCTCCTAAAAGAACTTGAATTTAAATGAGGTCCACATTAGGATTATCCGTCCGTGTTTGCGAAAAACCTTCCTTTAGTAATTCGACATACCCGATGTTATAGACCGGATGATGGAGACTCAAAGGCCGATTGTTTCAGAGACCCGTCCTCAGATGAGAAGAGATTTCCCCTCCAGGCGGAAGCTTGGAGAGCTGTTGGTCGAGACGGGTTTGCTGGCGCCGGAGAAGCTTTCAGAAGCATTGAAGGCACAAAAGGAAAGCGGGAAAAGGCTTGGCCAGATCCTCGTGGGGATGAATCTGATCTCCGAAGAGGAGATGGCTTTTGCTCTGGCCATGCAGCTCAAGATTCCCTATGTGGATCTCACCTATCACCAGATCCCCCTCGATGTGATGGAGACCATCCCTGAAGAGGTGTCCAGAAAATTCATATGCGTGCCCATTGCGCTGAACAGCAGCATTCTCGATGTGGCCATGGCCGATCCCCTTGATCTGAATATGATGAAGGATCTTCAGTTCATTACCGGGTACAGCATACAGCCGGCGATTTCCACTACCACGCAGATCCTGGACCTTCTGCAAAGGCATTATCATCCGGAAAGGACCATCGGTCAGGTTGCGGATGAGTTGAGCGGTGAAGAGTTGATGGAGTTCCTTCCGGAAAGAGAAGTCCGGGAGGAGGAAGAAGATTCGCAAGCTGAATTGAAGGATTCGCCCTTTGTCAAGATGGTGGATCTGATCATCAAGAATGCCATCAAAAAGGGAGCGAGCGACGTCCATATCGAGGCTCAGGAGAATCAGGTCAGGGTGAGGAATCGTGTGGACGGGGTGCTGCAGGATTCCATCAGGCTCCCCAAATGGACTCAGCCCATCATTATCTCCAGGATCAAGGTCCTGGGGGGAATGGACATATCTGAAAAGAGGCTCCCGCAGGACGGCAGGATCAAGGTGCGATCCAGGAATGTCTCCGTAGATCTCAGGGTCTCCACACTGCCCACCTACTACGGTGAAAAGGCGGTCATCAGGATACTCAATAAACAGCAGTCTTTTCTCAGTTTAGAGCAGCTGGGCTTCTCGGATAGGAGTCTTGAGACCCTGGACAGCATCATCTCTCAGCCTCAGGGCATGCTGCTGATCACAGGACCTACCGGAAGCGGAAAGACCTCGACCCTTTACGCCTGCATGCAGGAGATCAAGTCCGACGAAAAGAATATCGTCACAGTGGAGGATCCTGTCGAGTATGAGCTTGGCGGCATCAACCAGGTGCAGATCAATGAAAAGGTCGGACTGACGTTTCCCTTCGTCCTTCGTTCCATTTTGAGACAGGATCCCAATGTGATCATGGTCGGCGAGATTCGCGATGCGGATACGGCCGAGATTTCTCTTCAGGCTTCTCTTACCGGGCACCTGGTTCTTTCGACATTACACACGAACGACGCTCCCTCGGCGGTGGCCCGATTGATCGACATAGGGGTCCCTGCGTACATGATCTCCTCTTCCATCATCGGCATTGTGGCCCAGAGGTTGGTAAGGGTGATTTGCCCCGACTGCAAAGAGGAGTACATCCCTCCCACAGATCTGCTGGGGCGAATTGGCTTGGACAAGAAAACCCTTCCCTTCAAATTCTTCAAGGGCGCAGGCTGCGCCAAGTGCGGGAACGCCGGTTTTCGGGGCAGAACCGTTATTGAGGAGGTCCTGGTCATGAGCCGTAAGATCAGAGAGCTCATCCAGAACGGGGCATCCGTAGACCAGATCAGGGAAGCGGCCATGGCAACCGGCATGACCACCCTTGGGAACAGCGGTCTGAAGAAGATCGAAATGGGCATTACGACCATCGATGAGGTCCTAAAGGCCGTCCAGCAGAAAGAGGAACTGACAACCATTTGCCCTCACTGCAGACGAGGGGTCAGTCTCGATTTCAAGGACTGCCCCTACTGCAAGAAACCTCTGGTTCCAACCTGTAATTCCTGCGGCCGCATCGTTCAGCCGGAATGGGTCGTGTGTCCTTACTGCCGCAACGATCTGAAGCCGCAAGATCAATAATATTCAGCGTTTGCTCTTGACTAAATGCCTGCATTTAAATAGATTGCCCCCGAAAAAGAGAGTAGCCGATCCTGAAAAGGTTCCATTATGCAGTGCAAAAACCACGCTGATCGTCCGGCCCGGCATTTCTGCGCAAGCTGTGGGATACCCCTTTGCGCTGACTGTGCGGAGGAAAGCAAACCGGGGATCTATCACTGTTTTCAGTGTGCCATGCTTACATCCATTTCGGACGGCGGCACTCGAATTCAGGACCGGAAAGAAAGGGCAGTTGAGGGAAAGCTCAAGGAAAGAAAGAAGTGGGGGCCCTTCCGATATTTCACCCTCTCCTCGGCGGTTTTGATACTGGTCATGTGGGGGGTGATTCTCTTTGGCGGGGAAAAACCGCCTGCCGCCACAACAAATCTTGCGAGCAATCCGAGGGCTTTTCTGTTCATGGTGGACAGCTCCATCAAGAGGTTTGCTCATTACGAAAAGAAGGGATACCCCGAGGAGTTGTCGGATCTCGTCCCGAAATACCTGCGTATGGACAATGGGAGCAGGGATGATTTCCGTCTTCTTTCCTATCAGAAGGACCCGAAAGAGGGCTACAGACTCTCCCTGGCAAAGAAAGCTCCCGGTGAAAAGGTCGTCATACTTTCCCCGAAAGGCGTTCAGTATGAATCGGCAGGCGGGGGCGTGTAAATGGTAAAACAAAGAGGCTTTACCTTAATAGAATTGCTCATGGTGGTGACTATCATCGGGGTCCTGGCCGCCACGGCAATCCCCCTGTACCGAACCCTGCAGCAGAGGACATACGGCCGTGAGGCGGTAATCATGGCCAAGCGGATCATGGAAGCCCAGATCATGTACTTCCTGGAGCATAACAGCAAGTTCTGGCCGGAGGACGGCCGATCGATTGACATTTTTCATACCACGGAACCTACGGACCCACAAATAGACGACGTCAAGAATGCGCTCAAGATCCTGATCCCGGTGGGGCACTACCTGAACTACCAGTTCCGGACTCTCAATGCCACCGAGGAGGCAACGATCACTATTTCATCCCATGGGAATTTTGCTCTTTTCGACAGTGATTCGAACCCATATCAATTCCAGGTCCAGGTGAACAAGACGGGTAATATCACCTACATCATTCCGGACTAGAATGTACAGAGACGGTTCCGGTCATGCTGAACCATGAATCTTGATTCCCTGTTCCACGATCTCCTGACCAGCGGCATAAAACTCTCCGATCCAGAGACCCTCCGCAAATTCAAAGTAGCGAACTCCTTTCAATTGATCTTCATCATGATCGCTCCTTTTCTGGGGCTGCTCTATTTCTATATGGGCGCGCTTCATCTGTTTTATGTCATTACCGGGGCGGGTCTTCTCATGATTGCTTCCCTCATCCTCCTGAGAGCCACCAAGAATCTTGCAGTCGGCAGCCACTTCGGGATCCTGATTATATGGATATCCCTCCTTTTCATCTCCTGGTACACGGGCGCCGTTTCCTATGAAGGAGTGCTCGGGCCCACGTTTATTCTAAAGGCCGGACTTATCCTTCTTGCCATATTCCTCCTGGGGTATCCAGGGGGCACGGTGTGGACCACCGTTGTATTTCTAGAGACCGGGCTTATTGTCTACCTTTACCGTTCGGGTTTTCAGTTTCCGGACCTCATCCCTCCTGAGATCGCCACGGTCTATTCACTAGGGACATACCTGGTGGCACTCCTCAGCATTCTCCTGTTCGCATTTCTCTTTGAAAAGGAAAAGGGAGAGGCTCTTCTCCGGGACCGGGAAAAATCAGAAGCCCTGAACGAATCAAAAAGGCACATCGAGGATATCCTCCGGAATTCCCCTGTGCCTACATTCATCCTGGACAAGAACCACCGGGTGGTTCATTGGAATGCGGCTTGCGAGGGTCTGACGGAAGTACCGGCAGCGCAGGTCCTCGGGAAAAAGGCATGGGAAGGATTTTTTGTAGATGAACGCGGGAGTGTGGCCGACATCATCCTGGAGGATCCCCTCGATCTCAAGAGGGACTACAGGGATTCGATCCTTTCCGCGAAAGAGAACGGGTGGGTGGAATTGAAGCTTTCCCTGCCCATGCTCAAACAATGTCCGGTGGCCGTGATCACTGCATCGCCCATTCTGGACAAGTCCGGAATCAAACGGGGCGCTATCCAGACGATTCAGGTGGTGAGGGACGCAAGCACGGGCGGGGATCCTGGCGAAAGAGAGACAGGGGATCGGATCGAGGAGATCTGCGAGCTTCCCATTTTCAAGGTGGACGCACAGGAAAAGATCACCCACTGGAACCAGGCCTGTGAAAGGGAATATCGGTATCCTTCTTCGGAGATGGTCGGCAAGAGCATCCTCGATCTTGTCTCCAAGAACTACCGGCCCCTGTTCAAGGAAACCATTGCAGGAGTCTTCGAGGGAAAATCCTTTAAAGGGAGGCCTTTCAAATACTATACCCGGGAAGGAAAACCCGTGTATGTGCTCGCCGAGGCTTTCCCGGCAAAGGGATCTCAGGAAGACGAACGGGAGTGTTTGATCATCAATATCGATATCACTCAACTCAGGCTGAAGATGAAGAAGCTTGAACTCTATGCGGCGGAAAGCAAGGAGAAACTGAAAAGCCTCACGGAAGAATACGACCTGCTCAAGAAAAACATAGCCTCTTTCATCCGCAAGAAGGATGAGCCGAATTGAACCGAAATCCCCATGCCGAACGCCCGCACATGTCTAAGCGCTGAAGCGTTACAGTCTTTTCACCACAGCCAATTCCCGTTTTCGTCCCACCGGCTGTTGACCTGAATGCCGGCCCGCGCAAGAAAGTCATGGAAGAGGAATCTCCGGTTTCCCCGGAAATAACCAAGCTCCTCGTCATGGGCATGAGCCTGATAGCCCCTTTCTCTCGCCTCGATCAGCGGCATTGTCTTTGCGGTTTTTCCTTCCAGGCAGATATGGTCGAAGTGAATGGAGTGAAAAAGCTTGTCTTCTTCCGTCACTATCACGATGGCATTGCCCGGCATGCTTTCGTCGACGGTAACGTAGATGCTGAAGAAGAAAAAGACGAGGAGCAAGGTGATCAGGATAACGGTAATGGTCTTGGAAGTCTTGCCCATCACAGGAGATTCCATTCACATGAGTGTGCCGGCGGGATGCCGAATTCGGCAGGTATGTACTATCTGGGGGAGATAAAGTCAACAACAGCGGACATAACGATTCACCGCAAAGACCCGTCACTCGCCCCTTAGTTTTTCTTTTTACCCTCCGATTTGGGCAGAGGAAGCTTGAAGAAATCGATTTTCTCCTGTTTCAGCATCTTCTCTTCTTCGGAGGTTGCAGAGCCGCGGATGCTCCTCTTTTCAGCGACTCCGTAATGGATCTTCAACGCCTCCCTGGCAAAATGAGTACCCACATCGTCGAAGCTTCGGTGGATGTAATCGACGATCTCCTTTGCAAGCCGGTGATAGTCGATGGAACCGGTTTCCCTTTTCTCCTTCTCCTCTTCCCTTGAAGCGCTTTTTACGGCAATTGGCGAAAGGACCCTCTTCACCCGGGTACTGTTGCAGAGTGGACAGGAAACGAGTTTTTTTGCGCTCTGTTGTTCAAAGGAAAGCAGATTATTGAACCACCCTTCAAATTGATGACCATTAGAGCATTCCAGATCAAAGGCTATCACTATTCATCTTCTCCTTGGTTTCTTAAACTTCGGCACTTCTTCTCATGGACAGAGTCTTATGTGCTCTCGCCGAACAATGGGCGCCCGCTTTTCGTTTTTGGAAAGAAACCCCCATGGCCAATCCTGAAAGCGAAACTGTCGCACCTTTCATTTTTCAGCATAGAGCACGGCGAGGATTTTGGTTGCCTGGTTTCCCCGGCATTTAACTAGGTGAGGAACGTTCGAGTCGTAATAGATCGCGTCGCCCGGCTCGAGAACGTGGATCTCCTCTCCCAGACGAACTTCCATTTCTCCCTTCAGGACATAGATGAACTCCTGACCCTCATGCGCAGACCTCTCGTGTTCGGTTGGCGCCGGCTCCAATGTGACGAGAAAAGGTTCCATATGCCGGTCTTTCTTATACGGTGCCAGGGATTCGAACTCATACCCGTAATATTTCCCTTTTTTTGCATCATACCTGGAAACCACCTTGCGATCCCTGCGCCGGACGATCGTAAAAGGTTTCTCCTCTTCACCGGAGATGAAATATCCCATCCGCATTTCAAGAGCCTTGGCCAATCGGATGATCACACCGAGGGGCGGCGCCAGGGTACCTTGCTCGATGCCGGTAAGGGTGCCGGGATCCAGCCCTGTCCTTTGACACACGTCCTGCAGGGTGAGGCCCCTGGACTCCCTCACTCTCCTGACCCTCTCGCCGACATGGATTTTCACATCTTCACCCTCGCGCTTCTCTCCAATGCTGTCCAAGAACGCCTTTTCCTGATCTCCGCCGGCGAACCTGCCTATATCCTCGAGAAAATTGTCATAGCTGCTTCCGGGAGTCTTCTTGTCTTTTTCCATTGTCATCCCTTCATCGGCTTTCGGGGAAAGGCCCCATTCATGGTTGTTTCCAGTTCATCCACTGTCGCATCCCATATATGGGTATCATTTCGTGCCCCTCCCGGTCAACCGGGTCGAGGAGTTCGACCTCAGCGCCCTTTCTCCCGCTGTGGCGAAGGGTAAGAATCGGGCGAGGGGAAAGTCGCTATTCCTTGACAGTGGTGAAAGGTAAAAATATCATGCCGATCACTGTACAGGAAGGCAGCCCGGCAAAGCAATCCCATTCTGAAGCTTCGAGGAGTGGATCATGATTCAGGAAAGACAGTATCTCGTGGATGATCTGACAATCAGGGACACATGGAGGATGTTCCTGATCATGTCGGAGTTCGTGGAGGGCTTTGAGGTGCTCCCGGATGTGTATCCTGCCGTGAGCATCTTCGGATCCGCGCGTTGCCTTCCGGACAGTGCGGCATACAAAGCGGCGGAGAAGGTATCGAGCCTGCTGGCGGAGAACGGCTTTCATGTGATCTCCGGAGGAGGACCGGGCGTCATGGAGGCCGCCAATAAAGGCGCGGCCGAGGCGGGTGGAAAGTCGGTCGGACTTCATATTCATCTGCCCAGAGAGCAGGCACCCAACCCCTATGCGAACATCAGGCTGGATTTCAAATACTTCTTCATTCGGAAGGTGATGTTTGTGAAGTATGCCGTAGCGTACGTGATTATGCCGGGTGGGTTTGGGACCATGGATGAGCTTTTCGAGGCACTCACGTTGATACAGACCAAAAGGATCAAGCCCTTCCCGGTGATTCTCTTCGACTCCCTCTACTGGGGGGGACTCGTCGACTGGATAAAGAAGGTCGTTTTGAAAGAGGGCGCCATTTCGGAATTGGATCTCGAAATATTCCATGTGGTGGATACGCCTGAAGAGGCCGTGTCGATCATCAGAAAAACGGTTATTGTGTGAGAGCCAAAGATGGAGCGCTGAACTCTTTCAGGGTTTATGCCCGCGATTACGGCATGGAGCTGTCAGATCGCCAGCTCGAGCTCTTCGGGCTCTATCTGAACGAGCTGATGCGTTGGAACGAGAAGATGAATCTCACGGGGCTCAAAAACCCTGAGAGGATCGTCATTGAACTCTTTCTCGATTCCCTCATCCCGGGCCCGGTGATTCCTCGCGAGGGAAGCCTGCTGGATGCGGGGTCAGGGGCGGGATTCCCCGGTTTGCCCTTGAAGATCCTGCATCCTGCCCTGGAAGTCTACCTCCTGGAGTCGAGGGAAAAGAGGGTGAGCTTTCTGAGGCAGGTGGTCCGATTGACGGGCCTCACGGGTATCGACGTCATCCAGGGGCGTATCGAAAGAGATTCGCAGGCATTCCCGCTTGACTGCTTCCGCCTGGTTACCGCGCGTGCATTTGCTCCATTTCCTCAAACTCTCAGATGGTGCTCTCCCATACTGTGCAGCGGAGGAATGCTGATCTGCTATCTGGGCGAGCACGGCCCGGAGACCCTCGCCGAGAATCGCATGTTGATGGAGGAGGAAAGTCTGGAGGTTCAGGACGTGTTGCCGTACTCGCTGCCGGGAAAAAAAGGCATGCGGCATGCGGTGATTCTGAAAAGAATGCCACAAAGACACTAAGACACAAAGAAGATCGTAATGTTTTCTTGGTGCCTTTGTGTCTTTGTGGCAGAAAGAGCTAGAGAAGAATGGACCCGAGTGGACTGATTACCGCAATGAGAACGCTGACCGCAGTCCCTGTCGGGGGCAAGGATGCGAAGCGCTTTTCCGACTCTCTGATCTGGTTTCCACTGGTGGGGCTTTTCCTGGGGCTTCTCTTCTGGGCTGCAGGGACAGTCTGGAACTTGGTTATCGGGAAGGAGTGGCCGGGCGGGGGGGCCGTAACGATACTGGCAGCGCAGGTCCTGCTGACGCGCGGTCTCCACATGGACGGCTTTGCGGATTGGGCCGATGGACTGGGAGGTTCACGCGACAGAGAAACCAGACTTACCATCATGAAGGATCACCACCTCGGTGCATTTGGCGTGATTGCCGTGGTCTTCGACTTCCTTGCCAAATTTGTCGTACTGGAGAGGCTCCTGGTGTCCGGCGCTCTGCCGGTCATTGTCCCCATCGCCATCATCTCAAGAGCCGCAATGGTCTCTCTTATGAGAAATCTCCCTTATGCGCGTGCCGGAGAAGGAATGGCAAGACCCTTCATGGACGATTTTTCCCGGGGGCAAGAGACGGCCGCCAAAACGATTACCTTCTGCCTCTGTCTTTTTTTCGGCCCCCTCGGGGTTGGGCTTCTTGGTGCAGGATGGATCATCGTAAGGATTCTGGCGCCCTTCTTCAGAAGAGGTTTCGGCGGCATCACCGGCGATCTCCTCGGGGCGACAAATGAAATGATGGAAATCCTGCTTCTCTGGTTTTGCGCATGTTCGGGGGACCTTGTTCTCCCTTATCTCGGGTGGGAGTGGTTATGGCGGTAAATGGAGAGACAACCCATCGTCATGGGGGATTCCGGCGGGCCGACTTCGCACGCCTGGGCATCGGGGAGAGAGCTGTTCTGGACTTCAGCGTCAACCTCAACCCGCTAGGACCTCCTTCGCTGATCAGGGATCGATGGCCGCAACTCCTATCAGGAATCGAGGATTACCCGAGTGTGGAGGGCGAGGGTGTCGCCTATTATTACCAAAAGAAGTACGGCATAGAGCCCGATCACTTCCTCGCCGGGAACGGATCAACAGAGATGATTTATCTCATTCCGAGGGCCCTGGGGATCAAGAAAGCCCTGGTGCCCGTTCCTTCCTTTCACGATTATTCGCGCGCCTCCCGGCTCGCGGGGGCTTCCGTTCTGTATCAGCCTGTCTTTCAGAGGGAGGATTCCTTTGCCGTCGACATCGGAGGGATAATGGACCGGATGAGGGACTCGGATGCCCTATGGCTGGGGAATCCCAATAATCCAACGGGCAATCTCCATCCGAAAGAGGCGATTCTGGAGATCTGCAGAAGATACCCGGATAAATGGGTCATTGTCGATGAAGCGTTCATGCCTTTCGTGGAAAACAAAAACCTGTTCTGTGTCCTGGACCCCGATAGACCGGGGAATCTTCTTGTCCTTCATTCCCTGACCAAGTTCTTTGCACTTGCAGGAATACGGATGGGAGGTGTGATAGCGTCCAGGGAAGTGATCCGCGCGCTCAGGCGGTTCAAAGAGCCCTGGACCGTCAATGGGATTGCCGAAAGAATCGCGCCTCTCCTGCTCGAATGCGGGGAGTACGAAGAGAAAACCCTCTCTCTCATCCGGGCCGAGCGGAACAGGCTCTTCGAAAATATCAGACGATCGGGAGTGGTGTTTCCCTCCATTCCCTCTGCAAACTTTCTTCTGTGCCAGTGGCGATTCACGGAAAACCTGGACGATTGCCTGAAAGAACTCCTGGCCCTTGGGATCTATGTCAGGGACTGCAGGAACTTCCCCGGACTTGAAAAGAACTGGTTCCGACTGGCCGTGAAAACCCCCGGAGAAAACGATCGGCTTCTTTCCGCATTTTCATCATTTACCGCACACCGGCAAGATGGCTGAGATCGGCATTACGATCTGCGTCGCTTATCTTCTCGATCTCCTGTTCGGGGATCCGCAATACTCCGCTCATCCTGTCCGAATGATCGGTTTACTCATCCACCGCATGGAGAGAGTATTGAGGGGGCTGGGTTGTTCAGGAACAGGGGGAGGAATTCTGCTCGTCCTCGGTTCGTCAGGTCTGACCCTCTCCTTTTATTTTGTGATCGAAAGAATGCTTTTCCATATCCATCCGGCCCTTTCCCTCCTTTTTAACCTCTTCATGGCATACTCCTGCCTCGCAATCGGAGATCTGCTCCGCCATATCGAACCTGTGGCGGCCGCCCTTGAAAAAGGGAATCCGGAGGAGGCGAAGAAATTCCTTTCCATGACCGTAGGCCGGGATGTGGCCGTCCTGAGCCCGGAAGGGATCTGCCGGGCTGCCATAGAAACGCTCGCGGAGAACTTTGTAGACGGTTTTTTGTCGCCCCTGTTCTGGTACTTCGCAGGGGGGCTGCTTTTTCTCTGCATAGGGTTTGAACCCCTGCATGGAGCCGTAGGATGCATACTGCTGTTCAAGACCGCGAGCACCCTGGACTCCATGGTCGGATACAAGGACGATCGATACCTGCACTTTGGTTGGGGAGGGGCAAGACTGGATGATCTTATGAATTTTGTTCCCGCAAGGTTTTCCATCCTTTTCCTTTGGCTGGGGGCTCTCTTTACGGGATTGAGAAGCTCTAACGGGCTCAGGGTTGCATTCAGGGATCGGTTAAAACATGACTCCCCCAACTCCGCACATTCGGAAAGTTTCGCAGCGGGCGCACTCGGAATTCGCCTGGCAGGACCGACCTTTTATCCGCAGGGGATGAAGATAAAGCCCTGGCTGGGAGAAGGTGATGCGGAGGTTCAAACCTTTCATGTGCGAAAGGCAATGGCCCTTACTCGCGCCAGTGGTTGGGCGTCCATGATCGGCCCAATGGTCGTTGCCCTTTTCTACGGAACAAGGATGATTGCATGATCCCATGGATGATTCATTCCCGCATAGATTAAACTAATTTGTGATCGAGAACACATATACTCTTGACTTTTCGTCATTTGTATAATATAAGCACCCTTCAGATCTGCTTTAATAAAGCCAATCGGAAAGGAGAGAGTATGGCAACTGCCAAACAAATTCAGTACAGGATAGGACAGACCAAAAAGAAGTTGGCTAAGCTTAACAAAGATCTCAATGTCACGAAGGGCAAGATGAAAACCCTTGAAGGCCAGTTGAAGAAGGCCAAGTCCGCGGAAAAGCCGAAAGGCAAGAAAGCGGCGCCGAAGAAGAAAAGCCCCGCAAAAAAGAAGTAGGATCAATTGAACGCTGGAGCCAAGGGGCTCTTGTCCGGGAACACTGCTTTCAGGCAGGTTGTCTGCTTCCGGTTTGCATTTCGGCAGGCCGGCTTTCGCGGTCGAACCACATGAAGCATTTACCGCCGGGAAGCGCAAGGGAGTGCTGATGAGGGAGTCAGGGGTTATGAAACCCCCACTCCCTCAACTGCTTGATCATCCTCTCCCTGTGTGTTCCGGGCCAGAAGTACCGGCCGCAAGAGGGACAGCGGCTGATTCCATCCGTCTTCTCATGGAAGACATATTCGGGGACGTTCTGCCTGCTATCCGGCGGTTCCGCTTTTTCGAGAGGAACATTGCAGATCAGGCATCGCGTGAACCACCCCTCCCCGGTCGTGTGGATCAGTCCCGCAGATCTCATCTCCAAGATTTGTTCGGAAATATGCTCTGAGCAGATCAGCACTGAACCCGGATGAAGCCCGACTGTTTTGCGGTTGCGCGACAGGAGCAGCCGGCCTCCGGAAAGAAGTCTTTCCAGAACACCACTCCTGTAATATCTCCTGTAGTGAGTATCATACCCAAGGGCGCGAAGCCATTTCGCCAGTTTTCCCAGCATGGCGTCTGCCAGAAATTTTCTCTGCATATACCGCTCCGGATGCATGCCCATCGGCATATTCATTGACGCTTCCTTCCGATTATTATAAATGAGTCGAGGCGTCGGGGCCAAGAAGAGATGCACGCAGGATGCAGGATTGAGGATGCATCGCTCCTGAGAATGTCTAGAAAGATGAACGTCGAACATCCAACGTCCAACATCGAATGGAGAATCAAAGAATTTAGGGTGCGTAGGGCGTCTTGTCTCCGTAGCCCTGGGGGAAGGAGGAGACGAGCCCATCGATTCCGAGGAATTCTCACAAAGCAAGCAAGTAGGATGGGTAGAGCGCAGCGAAACCCATCATTTTGAGGTATTTTCATTTTCCAAATCCATATTCCAAACTGACTTGAGGAAAAATGGAGAAGATAGTCATCGAAGGGGGGCAACCCCTCAAGGGCAATGTCCGTATCAGCGGAGCCAAGAACGCGGCCTTGCCCGCAATTGCAGCCTGTCTGCTGACAGGAGGAGAACATCGTCTTTACGGCATACCTCGCCTCAGGGACATCAGGACCATCAGAGTCATCATGTCCAATATGGGCGTGACTTTTAACGATTCCAACGGCGCTCTGGTCGTAAACAGCGAAAACCTCAATGATTGTGAAGCGCCGTATGAACTTGTCAGAACCATGCGGGCATCCATACTTCTTCTTGGACCCCTGTTGGCCCGCCTCGGAAAGGCCAGGATTTCTCTACCGGGCGGTTGCGCCATTGGAGCCCGGCCGGTCAACCTGCACCTGAAGGCGTTTGAGGCCATGGGCGTGGAGATGTTCCTGGAGCAGGGCTACATTCATGCACGGGCGGATCGGCTGAAAGGGGCAAACATCTTCCTGGACATCCCTACTGTGACCGGAACAGAGAACGTCATGATGGGGGCGGTGAAGGCCGAGGGGACCACGGAAATTCGAAATGCGGCAAAGGAGCCGGAGATTAGGGATCTCGCGGACCTGCTTCGAAGCATGGGCGCGCGCATCGAGGGAGACGGCACGGATACGATTGTCATTGACGGAGTGCGGGAGCTGAGACCTGCGGCGAAACATGAAGTGATCCCCGACAGGATAGAATCCGGCACGTTTATGATTGCAGCGGCCATGACCAGGGGCGAAATCATGATAGAAGGGTGCAGGCCCGATCACCTGGATGCGGTCATTGAAAAGCTCCGCTGTGTGGGCGCTGAAATCACTGTCAACGATAGGGGCATGTTAGTGAAAGGTCCGGAAAGAATCAGAAGCGTGGATATCGATACCATGCCTTTTCCAGGATTCCCTACCGATCTTCAGGCCCAGTTTATGACCCTCATGTGTATTGCCAAGGGGTCGAGCGTGATCAGGGAGAACATCTTTGAAAACCGGTTCATCCATGTGAGCGAGCTGAAAAGAATGGGCGCCAATGTGCGCATCCATGGCAATCAGGCATTGATCCGAGGGAGAAAAAATCTTTTAGCCGCACCGGTGATGGCCACCGATCTCAGGGCCAGTGCTTCCCTGATCCTGGCAGGGCTGGTCGCCCTGGAAGGCAGGACCGAGGTGCACCGAATCTATCATCTGGACAGGGGGTACGAGGCACTGGAAGAAAAGTTCCGCACACTCGGCGCCGGAATCTGGCGGGAAAAGGCGTGAGATGCTCAACAGGCCTCTTCTGCCCGCGCTGGTTGCCTATGCGGGCGGGATACTGACCGGCCACTTCGTCTGCCACAACCAATTCCCCATACCTTTTGCTGCATTCACCGCCCTTATATCGTTCATCCTCGCTTGCATCGCATCCATTCTCTTTCTCCCCCGGAGGCTGAGAATCCACATCCTCTTTGCACTTTATTTTGCAACGGGGGTTCTTCTCGATCTCCATGAGCACCCTTCCTCCAATCTCTCCATACTGGCGGAGACGGCAGAAGAAGTAATGATTCAAGGAACGGTCCTGGAGCCTGTGAGAATTACGGATGGCTTCTCGCGGATCGTTCTAAGGCCCGATGCCGTTTCCAGGGAGGGCGAGGAGATCGATCCTTCGGGAAGACTTCTCGTGCAGGTGTACAATCATTCCCGTCATTTTTCTCCGGGGGACTCTCTTCTCTTCAGAGCCAGGCTGAGGCCGTTCAGGAACTTTGAAAACCCAGGCAGGTACGACTATGAACTTGCGATGATGATCAAGGGTTTCGTCTGTGCCGCATCGGTCACGGACGGAAGGGGAATCGTGCCCATGGGAAAGGGCTCACTGGGTCCGGTCGGCAAAGGGTTGGAAGCCGCACGCGGCCCCTTGCGGAAGTTCTTGAAGCAAAGGCTCGATCCTCGGCAGGGCGCTGTTTTTCGTGCGCTGATACTGGGAGAGACCCAGGATGTGGGGCAGGACTTGAGGGACCTCTTCACAAGAACAGGGTTGGGCCACATCCTCGCGGTTTCAGGGCTCCACGTAGGCCTGATCGCGCTGGCGGTCTTTTTTTGCATACGGCAGGTGCTCTCTTTATCGTATCGGCTGACCTTGCGTCTGGACATACAGAAGACTGCAGCACTTATCACCTGCATTCCGATCGCGGGCTATGCCGTTCTGGCCGGATTCCATGTATCGAGCCAGCGGGCCATGGTGATGGTGCTGGCCTATCTTTTTTCCATTGTCCTCGGCCGGGAGAAAGAGATCTGGTCGACCTTTTCACTGGCTGCCCTTGCCGTGCTGGCAATCGATCCCCACGCTCTCTTCACTCCATCGTTCCATCTTTCCTTCGGCGCGGTGGTGGGGCTTCTCCTTCTTGCCTCTCCCATACAGGCGGCAGTCGGGAACGGAATTCAACGGCTGGGGAAAGGAATAGAAACGGCATGGCTTGTCCGATACATCATCGGACTTGCCGCTGCAACCTTCTCCGCCACACTCTTCCTTTCGCCCCTGATCGCCTTCTACTTCCACAGGCTTTCCCTGGTTTCGCTGCCGGCCAACCTCATGGTCCTCCCGATCCTGGGGATATGGATTCTCCCCCTCGGGCTCCTTTCTGCCTTGATGCTGACCGTCTCCGTCCCACTGGCTTCCCTGTTTCTCACGGCAGGATCCTGGGGGCTGGACATGATCCTGATGGTCATGGAGTTCTGGGCGAGGTTTTCCTTTGCCGAGATCTGGGTGATCAGACCAAGCGTGCTGGAGATAGTCCTCGTCTACGGGGTCCTGATCTGCATCCTGCACCTGAAAAGGGGAAACCGTGTAAAGACAGCTCTTGCCTTGCTGGCGGTAGTTCTTGCAGGGGACGTCCTGTACTGGGTCCAGAAGACGCAGTTCAATACCCATCTGAAGGTCACCTTTCTAGACGTTGGGCCCGGCCATGCGGCCCTCGTCCAGTTTCCTGGAAGGGAGCGGATGCTCGTAGACGGCGGGGGCTCCAGCCGGGAGGGTTTCGACATCGGCAGGATGGTGGTTGCGCCCTGCCTGCTCGCTCTCAAGATAAGGCGGGTGGATTACATCGTCTTGAGCCACCCGGAATCGGATCATATGAACGGGCTCACTTTCATTGCTGCCCAATTCAAACCTAAAGAGTTCTGGCACAACGGGGACCGTGTCGACACCGAAGCATATAGAAAATTGATGGACGTGGTGAGGAATAACAACGTCGTGGAGAGATTGCCCTCGGACTTGAAAGAGCCGGTTGAAATCGGAAACGCCAGGATGGAGTTGCTCCATCCGGAGACAGGAAGGGATTTTTCAAGACGAATGAAATTGAACGATCGATCCATGGTCCTGAGGCTTACCCATGGGGGGAATTCCTTTCTTTTTCCCGGCGATCTGGAAAAAGAGGGGGAGAATACGGTAATCCCCCGGAAGCGGAGCCTGCTCCGGAGTAATGTCCTGCTCGTCCCCCATCATGGGAGTCGTTCATCCTGCTCCGAGGAATTCCTCGAAACGGTGAACCCCCGTTTTTGCATCATTTCCGCACGAGAGGGAAGCCCTCCGAGATTCCCGCATCCCGATATCCTGAGAAGACTGGAGGCGAGGGGATGCGAGATTTTTCGTACGGATCGAAACGGGGCGATCAGCGTTTCCTCGTCTGGGGATAATATCGATGTCACTACATTTCGTTAAGGATTGAACCGCGAAGGCGCGAAGGACGCGAAGAAGAAAACAGATTTTGGCTCCTAAAAGACACGAAGGAGATATTCTTGTTCCGAATTGCTTCGGGACAAGAATATTTCCCTTGGCGTACTTGGCGTCTTCGCGGTTTAAATCTTTTGATTAAGCAGTGCTGCTGCGAACCGACGGGCTGCTTGCGATTCCTTCGAGGGTGACATGCATCGCGAGCAGGAGTAAAAGTAGAGCAGGGAGGCAATTCAATGAGAAAAACCATCATGACCGTTCTGCTGGCCATTTCGATTTCCATTTTACTTTCCGCCTGTTCCAATTACGGTAAGCTGAGACTTCAGCAAGCGGGGGAGCCCAGGGTAACTCCGGAAGGGCTTGTCCGAACCTGGAAAAACTATGACGTATACTACTCGGGTGTCGCAACCCACAGGATTTCGGCCGTCCTGTTCGATCCACGAGGGGACGACAAGAAAATGGGCGTGCATCCGTGGTGGGTAAAGGTTGAGGACGAGATGCTCCTGCAGGAGGTTATGGAGTGGATTACCTTTGACGTGCAATTCGACCCGGTTGTCTGGAGTATTTTGGGTCCTGACGATGACTTTTACGGTTATCTCTACACGGCCTGGAACAATGCGCTGATCAGGGTTGTGGATGAGAAGACATTGTGGATCGACGACATGTCCATGCCGCCGGACTATCCTCCGGGAGATAACATTGACAGAGGAGTCGTGGTGGGACTTTAAAGAACGAGAATATCGGATGTCCAATTCTGGGAATGAGCAATCAGATCAGTTGAAAAAGACACTACAGCATAAGCTCTTCACCGAAGGCCTTCGCGGCGAACCCCGGAAGCAAACCGAAATCGGCCCCTTGCCCGAGGTTTGGGAGATAATTGGGCTTGGTAGTCGAGCGGAGGAAATATCCAAAGGCTCTTCCCCCCGTTGGCAAGGATTTGAGTATGTTCCAAGAGAAGTCCTTTTCATTCGTAGTCAGAACGCGCGGGTGTTTCCGGCGGTTTCTTGGAGAAGCGTCTCTTGCAGTTCCCCTTTTTCGATGGCCTCGAAGGTTTCCCAGGTCTGGATGGTTTGATTTCATGGGTTGGCTGTAGAGCGGCTTCTCCCTCCTGTTCCACTCTTTCTCCGAGGATCTCCGGGAGATCGCCGAACCCGATGATGCCGTGATCGGCGGCGTGAGAAGCCATTGAAAAGGTATCCGAGGCGAGAACGAGGCTGGTTCCCGCTTCGATCACCTGGCGAGCGAGACCCTCGATAGCCTTCCGACGATTCGGGTCACGGCTGACATTTCGAATGTAGATTGCCATGACCCGGCCTGGGTGCTCTCGGACTATCCGCGCATAAATTTCAGGATCGAGTTGGCCGCTGTCGCCGATAAGGATAAGGGGAAGTTCTTTGTAGATGTCCAGCATACCCCGAATCAGATTGAGCTTGTGATCTCTGGAGGGAGGGGGGAAGGGTTGCTGAAGGGTGAGGCCCCACTCCCTCAGGAAAAGAATCGGTCCTATCGGTATGCGATGAAGGTTGAAGAACTCAGCCAGTATTTCATAGATGGCCCAGGGACCGCGGGAGACATAGAGAAGCGGGTTCATCTCCTCCCCTGAGGCCCCGCGATGCAGGGCTCTGTAAAATGCGGGTACTCCGGGGAAGGCAATCCTTTTCGGGGCCTTCTGAAAGAGCAACCGCCACATCATCATCACCTTATTGGCCACTCCGGTGAATATCACGGTATCGTCTATGTCGCTGATCACCACGAATCGGGCTGTTCTCGGAAGCATAAAGACAGCGCCCTTTGCAGTTGAATCCGGGAAATCAGGCCGAATCAGGCGCAGATCCATGCTGTGCCAAAGGCGGCTGGAGGCCGCCTGGTACGCCGGCATCATCCTGACCCTGAAGTATCCGTTTCTATCCGCGCGCACCCGTTGGATACCGCCTCTGAATTGCGCTTCCAAAACGGCATGACCCACCCCCCATCGGAGCGCCCTCCGAATGAAGTCGATGATGTCCCTGGTCACCGTCCCCCTCCGGAGTCCCGCACCGCCACCCGTCTGCCTGAAGACCCGGCCCATCAGGAAAACCTTCTCTTCTGAGCCGTACCCTCTGTAGGATTGAATGACAATCCCGCCGCGACCCTTGTGTCCTCTTGCAGGCCTGGCGAGCAGATGAAGTGCTCTGCGGAAGGGTGTAATGGTAACGGAGTGCTGCTTTTGAACTCTCATCTGCAACCAGGGAATCGGTGGATAGGGAATCGAGGAGGCTTTACTGGAGTTTCTTGACGAAGATCTGGGTGAAGTAGGACATCCCTTTCCCGTTCTTCGAGACTCCGATACCGGTCATGTCAAAATCGCCTTTGATATTCTTGAGGTGTCCAGGGCTCTTTAGCCAGCCCTCTACCGCCTTCTTTTCGGGATCCGCCTGCCCCATGTTTGCCCCCACGTTCTCGGCTATGGAACGCAGCTTCACCTTCTGCCGAATGGCCTTTGTCCTTTGTTCAAAGCCCGCGTGACCGAAATCCACCTTGCCTTTAGACATGTCCCGGCTGTGATCCGCGGCGACTTTGCTGAGAAATGCGTTCAGCTCGAGCGGCTTCAGCCCTTGTGAACTCCTGTACTCATTGATCAGGCTGTGTATCACCCGCACACTTTCACTGGATCCGGTCGGTACGGATTGGCTGCCGGTTTTCGGTTGTGGCTTTGAATCGGCAGCACAGCAGACTATCGAACCTTGCAGCATGAAGAAAAGCAGGAGCAGCCCGAATGTGGTACGAAAGGGATGCCTCACGCTGATGTTCTCCATCGTTCACGTCTCCATGGGTAACAATATATCGCGCCCTCAGGTTTTCAACAGGGAGGAATAGGAGAAGTAAACCGCAGAATATCGAATCACGAATATCGAATTACGATGTGAAACCCGGCTAGGGAGGAGAATCGCAGAGTTTTAATTATGTCTATAGGAGTGAAGCGGAGATGCCGTGGGTTGTCGGGCGGGGCTGCCTACTGCTTACTTTTTTACCGCGAGCTCCGCAATTGCCCCGGCGTGCCTTTCCGCTGCGCCAACCTTGGTCATGAGGGCCTGTCGAGCACGATTTCCCTTGCTCTTCAGTGCTTCGGGATCGCTCAGCAGTGCGACCGCCTTTTCTGCGAGATCTTCACCGTTTGCGACCTCGATGCCTGCCTCGACGGACTCCAGAAGAGCCTTTGCGTCGAGAAAGTCCTCCATAAAAGGTCCGTAGAACACGGCTTTGCCCCATGCAGCGGGTTCAAGGGGATTCTGGCCTCCCAGAGGTACTAAACTGGCACCGCAGAAAACGATGGTCCCAACACTATAAAGCTTGAGGAGCTCTCCAAACGTGTTGAGTACGACCACAGGTTCCACTCGCCGGGCGCCGGCGCAAAGGTCGGTCCATAACAGATACCGGATAGACCTGCTCCTTAGAATGGCTTCTATGTCAGCGGTTCGAACAATGTGCCTGGGAGCGATAATCAGCACCGTTTCGGGGAAACGGTTCGAAATCCTTTCATAGGCGTCCAGAACCATTTCCTCTTCACCCCGACGGGTGGAACCGGCCACCAGGACCACTTGCGCCGGGTCGAGGTTCAGGAGCCTTCTGGCCTCCGTCTCGAGTGACGGATCGGTTTCGACGGCGAGGAGTTCATATTTTGCATTCCCGTTTATTCGCACTCTCAGGGGATCGGCGCCCATCCTGATGATCCGCTCGCCGTCTTCCTGGTGGATCATGCTGAACACATCCACATTCTTCAACACATCGCGGAAAAAGGGTTTGAGAGCCAGGTACCTTTTGATTGATCTCGAGGAGATCCGGCCGTTCACAATGGCCACCTTCACTCCCATCCTCCTCGCCTCCGTAATCCACGCGGGCCAGATCTCAGTTTCGAGAAAAACCATGATGTCGGGTTCAATCCTGGAAAGGGCGCTTCTGACTGAGAAAGGGGTGTCCACCGGCGCGTAAAACACCGGATGATCATGAAAGAGATTCGCGGCAAGATTGCGTCCATGCCCGGTGGTGGTGGAGACGATGATGGAGCATCCAGGGAGCAAATCCTGAAGGTGTTGTTTCAACCCTGCCGCCACCCTGACTTCGCCCAGCGAGGCGGCATGGAGCCAGATGCGAGGTAAGCCTGAGTTCATGGCTGTCGGTCGAGGAACCATACCGGCCCTCTCCCGCAAATCCTTCCGACGCCTGCCGCTGATTTTCGTATAGGCCCAGAAGGGGCCAAGGCAGGAGAAGAAAATCCCTGAGCTGAGTGCAGTATATGCGCGGTAGAGCAGGCCCATGGCGGCAGTCTTTCCTTGATCTGAGGTGCGATTGATTATAAAACCATCTTGGCGTCCGGCCAAATCAAATCTCTCCGGAGGTAAGCCCATGAAGAAGATTGAGAGGGCAATCATCAGTGTAACGGACAAGACGGGTGTGGTTGAATTTGCGAAATCTCTTGCTGGATTCGGAATCCAGATCCTCTCCACAGGTGGAACTGCAAGGTCTCTAAGGGAAGGCGGAATCGAGGTGACCGAAATATCTCAATACACGGGATTCCCGGAGATGTTGGACGGCCGCGTGAAAACGCTGCATCCCAAAGTGCACGGAGGGCTTCTGGGCGTCAGAGACAACCCTGAGCACGTAAGAATGATGAGATCGCATGGAATCCTGGATATCGACCTTGTAATAGTGAACCTCTATCAGTTTGAAAAAACCGTGGCAAAGCAAAACGTCTCTCTGGAGGAGGCTGTCGAGAATATCGATATAGGGGGCCCGGCCATGCTCCGGTCCTCCGCCAAGAACTTCCGCGATGTCACCGTCATCGTAGATCCCGCCGACTACCCGCTGGTCCTGAAAGAAATGGCGGAACTCGGGGGGGCTACCTCCCTGAAGACCCGATTTCGGCTGGCAAAAAAAGTCTTTCTGTCGACCCATCGCTATGATGGAGCCATCAGCAGGTACCTGGAGGGGGTGGAAATGTAAGGCACCTTTTCCCTTTGCGCTTTGCGCTATGCTCCATGCGCTTTTCTTTCTCTGCGCAAGGCGCATTCTTGTGGACGAACCGGCTCTTTTTCCGGCAGAAAAGAGCCTGAAAAGTGCGGCAACTTCCGGATCCGTCCAACGCGCCTTCCTTCGGCCATTGTGCATGCCTGCATTTCAAATCGCAAAATTCCATGGCGCAAGCATATCGCAACTATTCCCCTGCCGCAAGGCAGAGCGCGCTCGGGCCCTTCCGAATCCAATTTGCAATTGACACAAAAGGTCCGTTTCCATAGTATTCCCCTATCAAAGAAGATGCTCTTAAACGGCTCGATATAACGTTGATTGAGCAATAGGAAAGAAGGAGACAACATGACCGATTCGATCCTGGATGGGAAGAGCATACTCGCTGTTGATGATGAATTGGACATCCTGCTCGTGCTGGAGGAGTTCATTCTTGATTCCTGCCCAAATTGCCGGATTGAAAAAGCCACCACATACGAGGATGCCGCTCGACTCTTGAATTCCAGGGACTGGGACGTAGTGGTCCTGGATATCATGGGTGTGCGCGGCTTCGACCTCCTGGAGATAGCTGTAAAGCGCAACATGAAGGTAGCTATGTTTACCGCGCATGTACTGAGCCCGGAAGCGCTGAAGCGTTCTTACGACATGGGCGCGAGGGCGTACCTCCCCAAAGACAAAGTGAAGGAGATCGTGCCCTTTCTGGAGGATATCATCCAGTACGATTACCAAACCGGCTGGGATCGGCTCCTGGGAAAGCTTCACGGATTCTTCACCGAACGGTTCGAGTCCGATTGGGAAAAGAAGACAGGCATGAACTGGAAAGAGTGGGGCAAGTAGACCCCGCGGGGGGGAGGAACAGTCTTCCCAAGGACAACCCAAACAAAAAGGATCGCAAGCGGGATCCTGCTGCACGCCGTCCGCGCCGGATGTGGACTCCGGCACAAGGGTGGCGAGTCTTGACCGCAGTCGATCCTGTCTTCGATCTCAGCGAACGAGGTGGAAAAATGAGCGCTGCTATAAAAAAATGGTCCAGGTACTGGAATCCCATCGTGGAAGCTCTTCCCAAGGAGAAAACGCAAAGACTTCAACTGGAGAAGTTCAAGAGGATCTTTGCCTGGACCTACGAGCGATCAAAGTTCCACAGGGGCCTTTATGAGAAGGCGGGCATACGACCGGAGCACATTCGCTCGATGGAGGATATCCGGCGGGTGCCCACAGTCGAAAAATCCATGATGCGGGACATCCAGCGAAAAGACCCGTTCCCCTATGGGGATGCCCTCTGCGTGCCCTTGGAGGAGGTGAGCGAGTTCAGGCAAACAAGCGGCACCACCGGGCAGCCGGTGTATCAGCCGGACACCTGGCAGGACTGGGAATGGTGGGCGGAGTGCTGGTCCTACATCCTCTGGGCACAAGGGTACCGTCCCAGTGACCGGGTCTTTCTTCCTTTCGGGTACAACGTTTTTGTTGCCTTCTGGGCAGGTCATTACGCGGCGGAGAAGATCGGCGCCGAGGTGGTGCCGGGCGGGGTGCTCGACACCCAGGCGAGAATTCTGAAGATACAGGAGCTCCAGTGCACGGCCATGATGGCCACTCCCACCTACGTGCTCGGAATGGCGGACACCGCGAGAAAGATGGGCATCGATCCGGGAGGGTTGTCGATCCGAAGGATCACCTGTGCGGGCGAGCCCGGCGCGAGTATTCCTGCAACCAAGAAGCGCATGGAAGACGCATGGAATGCAAAGGTGTTTGACCATGCAGGCGCCACGGAAATCGGGGCCTGGTGTTTCGAATGTGATGCCCAGTCGGGCGGGCTCCATGTGAATGAAGCGTTTTTCCTCGTGGAGATCCAGGATCCGGAGACCGGGGAGTACATCGAAGAACCGGGCCGGAGAGGGAAGATGATCATCACCGCTTTGGACAGAATGGCCCAGCCGTGCATCCGGTTCGATTCCAAAGATATGATCGAATGGTCCGCCGAGCCTTGCCCCTGCGGCCGCAGTTTCCGATTGATCAAGGGAGGCGTGGTAGGGAGGGCCGACGACATTACAAAAGTAAAAGGCGTACTCCTCGCCCCTTCAGCGATCGAGGAAGTGGTCAGGAGCATAGATGGGCTGGGCGACGAATTCGAGGTGATCGTGGACAAGGTGGGGGATATCGACAGGATCACCCTCAAGATAGAGGTCGTGAAAGGACGCGAGGGAGATCGTTCCCGGATCGAAGCCCAGCTGAAGGATCAACTGAGACTCAAGACCAACCTCGGGTACAATCTCGAATTTCACGGATATGGAAAGTTGCCGCGATACGATGTGAAAGCAAAGCGATTTAAAGATCTGCGAAAGGTTCACTGAAAAGAAGATCGCCACAAAGGCACTAAGACACAAAGAAGAAAGGTTCAGCGTAGCGTTCAAGGTTTACAATCTCGTAAAAAGTCCTGCGGAGTGAATTTGTCATTTCGACCGCAGAGAGAAATCTTTTCGTTCCAGCGTGTTACAAATACAAGATTTCTCGCTTCGCTCGAAATGACATGAAAAAATAGGGACTTTTTACGAGACCATCAAGGTTGAGAAGGAAAAACAAGAGAAGATCGCCACAAAAGCAAGCACCTTCGTGTCTTTGTGTCTTTGTGGCAGGATTCAACGTCGAATGGCCAAGTGCAAGGAAAGAAGATCATGAATGAGATGGATATTAAAGGAATGGATGCCAGGATCAAGGCTTTGAAGAAATCCGCAGAGGAGCTGAGGGCAATGGCCGGGGACTTCCCTGCGGTTTACCGGAACACGTCCCGTGTCCTGGCCGGCGTCAAGATGCTGGAGTTGAACCTTTCCGACTTGCTGGACCAGGGACTTCTTCCATAAGACGTTTTCCATGTTGACACGCTAGAAAAGTCTGGTACGATCCCTGACAGATTGTCAGACAAACTGTCAGGGGACGGCGATGCAGAACTCTAAAGCTCTCTTCAGTCCCATCCGAGAAAAAAGAACCTTTGAACGGGTTTCCGCAAAGATCAAGCGGTTGATCCTCGACGGGGTCCTGAAACCCGGAGACCACCTCCCTTCTGAAATAGAACTCGCCCGCCAGTTCGACGTGAGCAGGCAGACCCTTCGTGAAGCCTTGCGTATTCTTGAACTCACCGGATTCATCACCGTTCAAAAGGGCGGCAGCGGCGGCCCTCTTATCCAGGACACCCTGATGAACTCCATCAGCAATCTCTATCTCGACGCATTCCAAATGGAGAAAATCACGATCGAGGAATTGACGGTCGTCCGGTGCGACATTGAAAAGTCGATGTTGAACCATGTCATTGATAAGTCCGTTGAAGCGGACTTTGCCGCTCTCGAGGCAAATCTGATTGAGGCAAGCCGAAAGATAGAAGACAACCAGCCGGCCATACACGAGAACATCGAATTCCATAACCTTCTGGCAAAGGCATCAAAGAACAGTGTCTATCCGGTGGTGGTGGGTTCCATCGCCGCTGCAACGCGGGACCTGTTGACGCGATTGATCGATGAAACTCTGTCGGAAAAGGGTTTTTCCGAATACGATGAGAACATGGTGAATACCAAAGTTGCCGTTGTCAGCCACAAGGCCATCCTCGCGGCCATCAGGAAAAGGGACAAAAAAACCGCCGTTCAACTACTCGAGCAGCACCTTCACGAAGTGGGAAACCGGCTCAAGAAGCTTGCAAAGTGACCAACGCTTTCTGGCGATGCGCGAGTTCTGAAATTCAGTAACAGTTAGGAGCTCTTTTAAAATGCGTCGGCTCGATCATCCTGTCTCGTAAAGCTGAAGTGTTACGAAATTCAAAATTCATATTGCGGCAACCGTAGCATTGGATTGAGAGCGGCTGGAATCTCAGATCCGGCCACAGGAAAAAATCTTTTCCAAAGGAGGGAGAGCATGAAGATCGATATCTTTAATCACATCTTTCCAAAAGGGTATTTCGACAAGATGCTGGAGGTGGCGCCGAACTTCAAGGACATGGGCAAAAGGGTTCGGGGAGTCCCTGTCTTATATGATCTGGATGAACGGTTCCGGGTGATGGATAAGTTTGAAGACTATGCACAGGTCATCTGCCTGGCCGCCCCGCCCATCGAAGTTCTCGCAGGACCTGAAAAGACTCCGGAGATGGCGAAGATTGCGAACGACGGGATGGCGGAATATGTATCCAGGTACCCGGATCGGTTTCCCGGGTTTATTGCCTCACTGCCGATGAACAATCCGGAAGCCGCAGTTGAGGAGATAAGTCGGGCGATCGTCCAGCTCAAGGCCGTAGGGATTCAGGTGTTCACGAACGTGAACGGCAAGCCGCTGGACCTCCCGGAATTCAAACCCATTTTCAAGAGAATGTCCGAACTGGATCTCCCGATCTGGCTTCATCCCGCCAGGGGGGCCAACTTCCCGGACTACCTGACGGAGAACAGCTCAAAGTACGAGATATGGTGGACCTTCGGCTGGCCTTACGAGACCAGTGTGGCCATGGCCCGTCTCGTATTCGGATATTACTTCGACGAATTCCCCAACCTCAGGATCATCACTCATCACATGGGCGGGATGATCCCTTACTTCGAAGGCAGGGTCGGACCCGGATGGAGTCAGTTAGGCAAGCGCACTTCGGACGAAGATTACACCGGCATCCTCAAAAAGCTGAAAAGACCTCACATGGAATATTTCAAGATGTTCCTGGCAGACACAGCCCTGTTCGGTTCCGTGTCCGCGACAAAATGCGGGCTCGATTTCTTTGGAGCCGACAACGTCCTCTTCGCCTCGGACAGCCCTTTCGATCCTGAAAAGGGTCCCGCCTATATCCGGGAGACCATAAAGATCATCGATTCGCTGCCGATTCAGGAATCGGATCGCCAAAAGATCTATGAGGGGAACGCTAGGAGGCTGTTGAAGCTGAAGTAATGCTCATGGAGGCAGCAAATCCGAAGCACGAAATCCGAAACTCGAAACAATCTCTCGTGACAAAAATAAACCATACCCCTGGGCCTAGGCCGAAAGCCGGGTCCTTTGAGATGGATTCTTTAGCCAATGGAGGGATCGGTGAAAGCGATAGAGGAACACAGGATCGATGCCGATGTGGCCGTCATTGGAGGCGGCACTGCCGGACTTCACACGGCCATGGCCGCGGCGGAAAGCGGCCTGAAGGTTCTGGTCGTTGAGAAGGCCCATATCTCCCGAAGCGGCGCTATCGGCGGAGGCATCGATCATTTCATGGCCTACCTGGAATCCGGTGAACCGTGGGACACCCGCGAGGCCTACCTGAACTACGTTGGGCGGGTAGCGAGGGGTGCGGCGAATCTGAAGATCCACGAAGCCGTATACTGCGAGGAGTTGAAGGAAGCCCTGGAGAGGGTCGAAAGAATCGGGGTGGCGTTAAGGAATCCTGAATCCGGGCGGTTCTTCAGGACCCAATCCATGGGCCAACCCGGGCCGTACTGGATCAACTTCAACGGCAAGAAGCTCAGGCCCCTGATGGCTAAAGAGGTGCGCAGGCTGGGGTGCGAAGTGCTCAATCGCGTCCAGGTGACGAATCTCTTTCTCCATGACGGGGAACTCGCGGGGTTTACCGGGTTCAATATCCGTACAGGAGACTTCTATGCAGTCCGGGCCAAGGCGGTGGTGATCTCTACCGGGAACACCAATAGAATGTACAAGGCCCAGACCGGCAATCCCTTCAATCTCTGGTATTGTCCTGCTTGCACCGGGGATCTTCACCGCCAGGCCTTTGATGCCGGGGTCGAGCTTGCGAACATGGAGTATGTGCGCATGACCATTGTTCCGAAGGGATTCAGCGCCCCCGGGTTCAATGCCTTTTTCGGGATGGGCTCCCGTCTCATCAACTCCCTGAACGAGCCGTTTATGGAAAAGGTCCACCCAATGGGCGATCGCGCGCCGAGGAACTTCATGGTCTGGGGCGCCATCCAGGAGCTGAAAGAGGGACGCGGGCCCATTTACATGGACTGCAGGCACTTGAATGAAGAGCAGAGAAGCCATCTTTTCACCACGCTGGGGTATGATAAGGACACCCTTCCGGACTTTTTGGTGAAGAAGGGCTATGACATGGCAGGGACCATGATCGAGATGACGGTTTCGGAACCGATGCAGGCCAGGCCTTCAGAGCTGTGCGGGAGCGGGATCAAGATCGACAGCCGGTGCAGCTCCAATGTTCCCGGGATCTTCGCAGCAGGAGACGCCTCAGACCAGATGGGATGTCTCCACATGTGCGTGGCCGGCGGGTATGCTGCCGGAAAGTCAGCCGCCCGCTATGCCAAGGAGAGCCGCCACATGAAACCCCTGGACCCGGATCTCATGGAACAGGAAAAAGAGAGGGTCTACAGACCTCTCCGGAAGAAAAGGGGAATAGAATACTGTGAATTGGAAGAGGTCGTAAGAACTGTTACGACTGATCATTTCGGGCCGGTAAAAACGGAGAAGAGCCTGAAGACGGCCATAGAAAAGCTCGAAAAGCTGGATGCGGCGCGGGAGGATCTCCGTGCCCGCGATCTTCACGAACTTATGCGGGTACATGAAGCCATGAACATCCAGCAGGTGGCAAAAATCACCGCCGCTGCAGCACTGGAGCGGAGGGAGAGCCGCTTTCCGCCTTACCATTATAGGGCGGATTACCCGGCAACCGACGACGAGCATTATTGCGGGCTTATCGTGGTTCGCAAAGGTGAAGAAGGCCGGGCGGTCACAAGGTTCGAACCGCTCACCTACTGATCTATGAACAATGACAAATGACCAATCTCACGAAAGGAGGTGGTCCTGTTTTCGAGTGTGCGCCGGCTGTGCTCTGTTTCGATGCAAATAACTCTTTCACCATTTCGAGGCACGAAAGGAGGTCTATATGACCGGTAAGGCCATGAAGAGTTCCGGGATGTTTTTATCGCTATCCATTTTCTTTCTTTGTCTCTCCCTGACGATTCTCTCCCCGGACGTTGCCTGCGGGCAGGTAAAACAGATGTCCATGGGAACGGCCACTGTGGGTGGGATTCTGAGCAACATTGGAAGCGCCATGGCTCAATGCGTGAACAAGGCCCTGCCTGAAGTCAACGTCACGGCGGAGTTCACGGAGGGCTCCACGGAAAACCTTCGACTCATTGGCCAGCAGAAAATGGAGATTGCCCTGATAACTCCTCAAATCGGTTTTAGCGCGAGGAAAGGGACGGGCCAGTTCAAAGACAAACCCATCGACTTCTATGCGGTTGTGCGGATGCTTCCTAATGGGAATATCTGGGTGGTTCTGGATAAATCCAAGATCAGGGGCATCCAGGACATGAAAGGCCACAAGGTCGCGGTAGGACCCGCTTCAGGGGGTTTGGGTGTCCTGGCCAGGATGCAGCTCGAAGCCAACGGCATCGACTACAAGAAGGATATCCAGCCTTTCTTCATGGGCGCCGGGGAAATGGCAGAGGCGCTGAAGGATGGGGCAGTTGAGGCCGCTTTTCTCACGGAAGAGCTTGCTCAGATGGTGGCAAGCACCCATAAGATCCGGCCCCTGAGCTGGGACAAAAAGACCCTGAGTGAATTCATGTCAAAACACCCTTATTTTGGGGAATACACAACCCCGCCGAACAAGATCAAAGGCGTGGACTTTCCCGTTCTCACCGTGGACAACGGAATCCAGTTGATCTGTGCAAAAGAGATGAGTGAAGAGATGGTTTACAAACTCACAAAGGCCATTGTGGAGAACCTGGAGTGTATGGGCCAGATCTATGCACCCGCAAAGGCCATTACCCCCGAGTGGACCGCCATGGAGCTGGGAAACCCCGTCCATCCGGGTGCGATCAAGTACTTCAAGGAAAAAGGTCTCTGGAAGAAGTAGCCTGCTTTTTGGGGGAGGATGATGAAAGAAGAGAAGGGAATGGAACCGAAGAAAGCCGATCTTCGGACGCATATAAAACACTGGCTGGCCATTTTGTTCTCGGTGTTCGTGATTTACTCCATGGCCACTTTGAGGATCCAGGAGCTTCAGCAGTTGAGCGTGTTTCTCGCGTTCACCCTGGCCCTGGCCTTCCTCCAGTATCCCATGAACCCGAAGAGACCCGATTCCAGATCCTTCCTTCTTCTCGACCTCCTCCTGGGCTTGCTCAGCTTCTCCATTGCCTTCTATGTGTGCTTCGATTACTGGGAATTCATTTTTCGGGTGGGGATCCCCACCCCATGGGACGTAGCATTCGGGGCATTGGCCATCGTTCTCATCTTCGAGGCGACACGGCGTGCCGCAGGGTTGGCATTGGTGATCATTGCTGCAGTATTCCTCCTCTACACCTTTTTCGGCCACCTCCTTCCGCCGCCTCTTTCTCACCGAGGCTATGAGATTGAAAGGATTACAACCACCTTTTTCATGACCAAAAACGGCATATACGGTGTGGCCCTGAACGTGATGTGCCAGTTCATCTTCCTATTCATTGCCTTCGGGGCATTCTTCGGAAAGAGCGGGGGAACCGAGTTTTTCGTCGACCTGGCTACGGCCCTCTTTGGAAGATTGCGCGGCGGACCTGCGAAGGTGGCGGTAGTATCCAGCGGTCTCATGGGAACCATATCGGGAAGCGCGGTGGCCAACACGGTGACGACCGGCACCTTTACCATTCCGCTCATGAAGAGGATTGGGTTCGAACCTCATGTGGCCGGGGCTGTCGAGGCCACGGCTTCCACAGGCGGCGCCCTGGTGCCGCCTGTCATGGGGGCTGCGGCCTTTGTCATGGCCGAATTCCTGGGAGTACCCTATATTGCGGTCTGCAAGGCCGCTCTTATTCCAGCGGTGCTCTATTATCTCGCCATTTTCAGTGTGGTCCACTTTTACGCACTGAAGATCGGGATCAAAGGACTGCCCGAGGAGGAAATTCCGAGAGTAAGAGATGTTTTCATCAAAAGGTGGATGTTCACCGTACCCCTCCTGCTTCTCATCCTTATCATGATCTTCGGCTACTCTCCGCGTGTGGCTGTTCTTTATGCACTGCTGGCGACCGTGGTGATGAGCTGGCTCACGAAAGACAAAAGGATGACCCCGTCCATAATTCTGAAGTCTCTTGCAGACACCGGCACCGGATCCGTCATGGTCTCAACCGCCTGTGCGATTGCAGGTATTGTCATAGGGGTGGTCCTTCTCACCGGGATGGGCACCAAGATCACCACTCTTGTGGTCAGCCTGTCGGCAGGATCCATGGTGGTGGCGCTTCCCGTGATCATGCTGGCTTCGCTGCTGTTCGGAATGGGGTTGCCCACAGTGGTCTGCTACGTCCTTCTGGCCGCAACGGTCAGTCCTTCTCTGATCAATCTGGGCGCAACCCCGATGGCCGCACACCTTTTCATTTACTACTTTGGAATGCTCTGCATGGTCACGCCGCCGGTGGCCTTCGCGTCCTATGCCGGAGCTGCAATTGCAAAAGCCGATCCCATGAAGACCGGATGGGCTGCATGGACTTTCGCACTGTCAGGTTTCCTCCTGCCTTACATGTTCATATACAACCCACCGCTCCTGTTCGAGGGTCCATGGTATGACATACTCCAGGCGTCGCTGACGGGCGGCATCGGGATCATATGCCTGGGCGCTGCTGTCATCGGCTATCTTTCCAGAATCACAACCTTGCCGGAACGGCTGCTTCTGTTCGCGGCCTCCCTCCTGCTCATCAAACCGGGATGGATCACGGATATCTGCGGTCTCCTGTGCGTGGCGGTTACGCTCTATCTCCAGCTCAGGAGGGGCGTGAACACGAAGATGGCGGGATCCAAAGCGGAGGCGTAGGGGAATAAAGGCAGTTATTGAGCGGAGCACATAATTGTTTGCTTGTTTCACGCAAGAAAGAGCGTCTCTCGCCCGCTTCGCTTGAGGGCACAGAGTTCTGGAGAGCGCCAACTTGTCCCGTTTTTTTTCAAAAAAAACAGGACAAACTTAACCCTTCGGGGCAAGAGCTATAAGTGGCATTTCGGTTCTGCTGTCGATCGAGTACCAACTCGCTCTGTGGGCTCTGCGAGATAAATGCAAATCCTTTCCTGTTCTCCGTAATAACTATTAACGAATAACCATTAACTATTTTTGTAAAGCCTCAAGTCTGAAGCGCGCAAAGGGCGAAGCAATCCGGCCGCGCTTCACAGGATCAGAAGCTCGTCCCAACCAATGGTTTGGAAGGTCCTGTGGAGGTAGTGATCGTCGTCGACGGTCTGAAAGATCAGGCTGTGAAAGAAACGGTTGGCGACGGTTTGAACACCTTCGAGCGGGATCACCGCATCCCTTGTTCCATGGTAGACATGGACAGGTATGGAGAGTTCCTTCAGGGGAAAAGGAAGGGAAGGCAGCATGTGAATGGCGGGAGCGAGCAGAATGAGCCTTTCGACAACTGACTCATTCTGCATGGCGAAAAGGGTTCCCATCAGACCCCCAAAACTCGAGCCTACTATCCTGATTGCGGACTCCCCTGCAAGGATCTGCTCGAGGCGAGCAAGTCGTTCCTCCAGAGGACCCGTAAAATCCGGTGTGAGCATATCAGGATATCTCTTCCTGAAGAAGACGGCTTTCGTCCCCTGACTGCTGCTCTCCAGACCATGCAGGAATATCTTAATCGCCATACGTCAACCTGCCGTTGCCCGTCCCTGTGATCTTTTTCCCCGCCATAATCGATGTTCAAATCCGAATGTCGAAATCCGAAACAATATTCAAAAAAGCAAATTTCAGAATCCCAAAACGGAGCATCGCCAGGACTTCAGTTCTTCCGTTTTGGTCATTTGGATTTTGGTCATTCTAATTTGTTTCGAGTTTCGATATTCGAATTTCGGATTTCCGTGTCTCTGGCAAATGGGCGAAGAACCGCCCTCTAACGTTCCCAACATCAAATCGTCATTTGGGGAATTAGGACTTCTGAGACACGGCACTACCCGCAGCCGATGGTGCGCTTCGCCTGCGCCTCCGCAGCGGATCTGATCTCCTCAGCGGTGGCCTCCCTTACATCCAGGATTTCAACGTCCATGTTTACTCTGATACCTGCCATGGGTTTGTTGAAATCGACCAGGACCGTCTCGGGTCTGATCTCAAGGACCTTGAATGAGACGAGAGTTCCCATTTTCATCTGGCGATAGAATTGCCCCTGTTTCAGCCTCTGTTTGATCAATCCCTTCTTGGGGATCTCCAGAATCAAGGCAGGATCGTGTTCTCCGTAGACTTCGGCCGGGGGAATGGACAGGCTCACCTTCTCTCCTGCCGACCTTCCCTCGATGGCCTTTTCGAGAGTGGGGACTTGTGTTTCAACGCCATAGACGAAACTCATCCGCTCCTCAGTGCGTTCTTCGAAAGCGCCCTCGGGGGAATGGGTGGTCATGCGGTATTTCAGCGTAACCATTTTTTCGCGCCGGATCTCGTCCATGGCATTTTCAGACAATTTCGAGGACCTCGTATTCCTGGAAACCGGCGGGCGTCTTGACCCGGACTTCGTCTCCAGCCTGCGCGCCGATGAGCGCCTGTCCGATGGGGGAGGTCACCGATATTTTCCCCATTTCGGGGGCCGATTCATAAGGCCCTACAAGGCAGTACTCTACTTCCTTGTCCGCCTGAACATCATACAGGAGTACGGTCCTCCCGAAGACAACCCGTTCCGCAGGGCCGCTGTCGGCCTCTACCACCTCGGATTTTCCGATGACCATCCTCAATTCATTGATCTTACCCTCGATGAATGACTGTCTCTCTTTGGCCGCGTGATACTCCGCATTCTCACTGAGATCGCCGTGGGCCCTTGCCTCTTCTATGGCGCGAATGTTCGCAGGCCTTTCCACGCGTTCAAACCGGATCAATTCTTGCTTCAACTTCTCGAGACCTTCTCTTGTAATCGGCAGTCTTTCCATTCGTCTATCTCACCCGTTATCCTTGAACATGGTTTTTTATAAGCAGAGGAAGACGAGTTATCCCCTGGGAACCGTAGGCATCGGCGCCACCGGCTCTGTCAACAAGAACTCACCCCTTGCGATCCATTGCTTCAGGGTCGATGCGATCTCCCTTGCCCTGACACAGGATGAAAGCGGAACGGTGTGCACCTCTTGCCCATTGAACTTGATGGTCCCGCTTTTGAGCTCTCCATAGTTCACCAGACCCAGGCTCTTGCCTTCTCCTTTTGGATAATCGATGCCATAGTCCACGACTTGGGTGAAGATCTCCTCGTCGGAAATCCCTGTGAACCGGGCCATCTCTTCATTGAGCACCGGAATCGGTACACCTACCCCTACGGCGAGAGAGCATCCGTACCCGACCATGCTGACGCCCACCAGCCACTTGGAATCCATTTCCTTCAAGTTCCCCATCACCATCAGGTTGCCCGCAGCTGCAAGAGGGACCCCGTTTTTGCCTCTGGGGACGTCAGCCTTGTGCTGGGTTCCCGCGCCCATGATGTAACCAATGGCGCCACCGAGAAAGATTCTTGTCCCCAGACCCATTGTGAGGTAATAGGGATCGTTCAGCAGGGGACTGAGCTGGCCGGAGGTTGCATAGTTGGCATTGCCGGCTTTTGGCTTGAGGACCCCCATGTAGGTGTAGATGGTCTTGCCGGAAAGATTGATTGCGCAGTTGTAGTTCTGGTACGCATTCCGCGGATTCACCAGCATCGCGTACGGCAGCTCGGAGAGAGAAATCTTCTTCGCCATCTTATGATTGGGATAACAATCGGTCCCATAAGCGGTTGCCCTCAAAGCCACCTTCTTGCCCGCCAGGAGGTCGTGGATCACATGGCCGCCGCCGTATTTGAATCGTCCGGGATGTACCCTGTTGAGCGGGTCGTCTTCGGCTGGTTCCGTGGCGCCCAGGTAAATGTCCACTGCAGCGAGCCCTGCGTAGGCGGGAACATCGTTCACCCAAACCTTTGATGCCTTGGTTCCCGGTTTTGTGTGGCCGAAATTGATGAACGCTCCCGAGGAACACATGGGAGAAAAGGTGCCGGTGGTGACTACGTCGATTTCTCTGGCGGCCCTTGACGGCCCTTCACGCTTGACGATCTCCGTCATCTCATCGGCAGTGACCACAACCGCCTTGCCTTGTTTGATCCTTTCGTTGATTTCCTGAATCGTTTTATAATCCTTTTTGGCTGCCAACTCTTTTAACCCCCCCTTGGAAAGGATCACTGAATTCGCATGGCGTCTTCCATGCTCATTTGCGTCCGAATCTTGTTCGTGCAAACACGAGAATGCGCTCGCTGATTCGGTTCAAGGCCGTCGAAAAAAGTTATCATAAGGAGTTTGTGTTTCCATTACAAGAAAAAGTCTTCAGCGGAAGCGCCAACTTCCAGGCTGTTTTCGCTCTCCATCCTCTTTCAGCCTCCGGCGCTTACCAACCTTGACTTCACCAAAGGGTTCCTATAAGAGATAGGGCCGAACTGAGATGACAACTCTATCCAACCAGAGATCAACAACAGTGATAATGGATCCCATTCAGATAGGGGGTTTGACGATCTCCGAGAGAGGTCCTTTTTTCGTGATCGCCGGCCCATGTGTGATCGAGAACGAGGAGATTACCCTGAGGGTGGCGACCTTCCTGAGGGAAACCTCCGAGTCGCTGGACATCCCCGTGATCTTCAAGTCTTCCTATGACAAGGCGAACCGCACTTCCCTTCAGTCATACAGAGGACCGGGGGTGGATCGCGGCCTCGAAATTCTTCAGAAGGTAAGGGAGCAAACGGGCCTTGCTCTCCTCTCTGATGTTCACGAGCCGGGCGAAGTGATCAAAGCAGAGAGGGTGCTGGACGTGCTCCAGATACCGGCATTCCTTTGCAGGCAGACCGACCTGCTCCTTGCAGCAGGACAAACCGGACTGCCGGTCAACATCAAGAAGGGGCAGTTCCTCTCTCCATGGGAAATGGAGCAGGCCATCCAAAAGGTCGTGTCTACCGGGAACCGGAGGCTTCTCCTGACCGAAAGGGGAACCTTCTTCGGATACAACAACCTGGTGGTCGATATCCGGTCTATTGCAGTGATGAAGAGTTTTGGGTTCCCTGTCGTTTTCGATGCGACCCATAGTGTCCAGCTCCCGGGCCAGGCCGGCACAAGCACGGGCGGGCAGAGGGAGTTTATCGAACCTCTTTCGAGAGCGGCATTGGCTGCGGGCGCCAACGGCATCTTCATGGAAGTTCATCCTGATCCTGATTCTGCACTTTGTGACGGTCCAAACTCCCTCCCCCTTCAACAGATCAAGCCTGTTCTCGCCTTGCTCAAAGAAATCTATGGCCTGGTGCGATCTCGTTCATGACAGGACCCGAGTTGTCTTCAAAGAGGTCGATGATATGTTTCTGTCCCTTCATTCCGTCCGGGGAGTTTCTCAAGCCGGGCGTCCGACCGGAGAGATTTGACTTTACAGGCCGAGAGGCCCTTTGGTATAATTATTGCTATGTCGTCTTTCTTTAGAAAAAACTGGCCTTTATTTGGAATTGCCATCCTCGTTCTTACGGTTCTCTTCTACTTGGGTCGGTCACACAAGGAAGTTATCGGAAAACCTGTCAATCCGGGTCTCACCGAAGAAGGGGTGAAGCTCGAAAATATCCATTTCACCAATGAGAGCACCGGCGACGGATTGAGGTGGACACTGGATGCCAAGGAGGTGAGAATCTCCGACGACAGGCAACGGGTGTCCTTCACGGATTTCCTGCTAAAGCTGGAGCCTCAGAACCGGCCTGTGGTTCATCTCGAGGGGAAGAGCGGGCAGTATGACAAGGCCGCCGGACGACTTGTGCTGAGCGGCAGTCTGCGCGGCCGAACAGAGGATGGTTACACCATCGTTACAGAAAGCGCCGTTTTTGATCAGAATGAGGGGGTGCTGACCACAGATGAAGCGATCTCCATCACCGGCCCCCTCTTTTCCATCGAAGGCCGCGGGCTGGCGTACTACGTGGCCAGAGAGGTCCTGGAGATAAAATCAGAGGTCAAGACACAGATGAACGGTAAATCATGGGTATCCTGAAGTTCGCTGAAAGAATCCGATTTTTCATCGCGGTCCCGCTCCTTTTTTTGGGTGGCAGCCTGTTCTCTTCTGCCACGGCAGCCGATATTCTCCAGAAGAAGACAGTCACATCCGGAGATCTCCCCGTTGTCATTCGATCCAATTCTTTGGAGATCGACAACAAGAAAGGTGTTGTCATCTTCACAGGATCTGTCGAGGCCGAGAGGGAGGACATGCTGATCAGGTGCCAGAGGATGTTTGTCTACTATGAGGAAAAGGGGCAGGGGAAGAATCCTGAAAACAAAGGTTTCAAAATTGACAGAATCGTTGCAAAGGGAGATGTGAAAATCGATCGATCGGACGGCGGCACTGCTACGGCGGAAGAGGCCGTGTACTACGAGGAAGAGGAGAAGTTGGTGCTCCACGGGAAACCCATGGTGAAGCAGGGGGAGGACTTCGTGGAGGGATCGGTCATTACGCTTTTCCTGAAGGAAGATCGTAGCGTAGTTGAAGGGGGAAGTGACCGGAAAGTACGGGCGGTCATTTCGCCCAAGAATCGGAAAAGGTAGCTCATGGCTTCGGATGCGGAGACTCTCGAGGCCAGAGGGCTGGTCAAGTCCTACAGCGGAAAAAGGGTGGTGGATCATATCGATCTCACTGTGCATCGTCGGGAGATCATGGGGCTGCTGGGACCAAACGGAGCCGGTAAGACAACCAGCTTCTATATGGTCATGGGCCTGACCAGGCCGGATGAAGGCAAGATTCTGCTGGACGGGGAAGATATCAGTGATCATCCCATGTATCTGAGGGCGCGGAAAGGGATTACCTATCTAGCACAGGAGCCGTCGGTTTTCAGAAAGTTGACTGTAGAGGAGAATATTCTTGCTATTCTGGAATGGCTCCATATCTCCAAGGAGGAGATGCAGGAAAGGCTGAAATCGCTGTTGAATGAACTTGGAATCAGCCACCTCTCCAAACAAAAGGCGTCTTCTCTTTCAGGCGGGGAGAGGAGGAGGCTCGAAATCACGAGGGCGCTGGTCATGGAGCCACGATTCATGCTCCTGGATGAGCCGTTTGCCGGGATCGACCCGCTTGCATTGAGCGAGATTAACCAGATCATCAGACAACTTCGAAACCGGGATATCGGAATCATCATATCGGATCACAATGTGAGGGAGACGCTGAACATCTGCGATTGCGCCTATATCATCAACGAGGGACGAATCATTGAATCCGGGTCACCTCAGGAGATCATTCAGAGCAAAATCGCTCGCGAAGTCTATCTGGGGAATGCGTTTAATCTGTAGCACCTCCGGTTTTTGAGGAGGTCATTCGGTTCTGGATTTATGGCACTACAACTGAAACAGTCGTTGAATCTGACTCAGCAGCTGATCATGACGCCTCAGCTGCAGCAGGCTATCAAACTCCTCCAGCTCTCCAGGCTCGAGCTTCTGGAGACGATTACCCAGGAAATGGAGACCAATCCCGTTCTGGAGGATCCTCCCTCGGAGGAATATGAAGGGCCCGAAGAGCCCGCCCTTCCGGAGCCATTGAATTCTCAAACGGAAACGGGAGAGATTCCCGGCGATGAACGCGACTGGGAAAGCTATGTAGCCGAATATAATTCGGGCTGGAATGAGTCAGGATTCGAACACAGGGAAACACCTCCTTTTGAGAGTGTCATCCCGACCAAGGGAGACCTCTATTCCCATCTCACTTTTCAGTTGGACATGAGTCATTTCACCGAAAGACAGAAGCAGGTGGGGATCAGCATCATCGGAAATCTGGATGAAGACGGGTATCTCAAGGCTTCGCCGGAAGAAATTGCGGAATCCATAGGGTGCAGCGTGGAAGAGGTGCTTGAGACGCTTCAGCTGATCCAGAACTTCGACCCGGTGGGCGTGGCTGCCCGGGACACACGAGAGTGCCTTTTGATTCAGGCGAGATTTCATAATCTTGGAGGGTCGATAGTAGAAAAGATTATCCTCGATCATATGGATAAACTCGAGAACAAGAGATACGATCTGATTGTCAGAAGTCTCTCGGTTTCGCTGGAGGAAGTCCTCAGCGCGATCTCGGTGATTACCCGCTTCGAGCCGAAACCGGGCAGGCAGTACAGCGAAGAGCAGGCCGTGTATATCAGTCCCGATATCTATGTTTTCAAAGTTGGGGATGACTACGAGATTTCATTGAACGAGGACGGCCTCCCTAAACTCAGGATCAACTCCTTTTACCGCGACATTTTGACGGGAAGGAACAACCTGGGGGAAGATGCGAGACAATACATTCAGGAAAAACTCAAATCCGCTGCATGGCTGATCAAGTCCATTCACCAGCGCCAGAGGACAATCTATCGGGTGACATCCAGCATCTTCCGGTTTCAGAGGGATTTTCTCGAAAAAGGGGTTTGTCAGCTCAAACCTCTCGTGCTCCGTGATGTGGCCGACGACATCCATATGCACGAATCCACCATCAGTCGGGTGACGACCAACAAGTATGTGCATACGCCCCAGGGCGTGTTTGAATTGAAATTTTTCTTTAACAGCGCTATTCAGTGTCTGGATGGAGAATCGGTATCCTCCGAGAGCGTGAAGGAACATCTCAAGGCCATCATAAAGTCCGAGAACAAGGCCAAGCCGTACAGCGATCAGGAAGTTGCCGATCTCCTTCGGAAGGTCAATGTGGATGTGGCGCGGCGGACCGTCGCCAAGTACAGGGAGACCCTGGGCATACTGCCCTCCCGAAAAAGGAGGAAACCCTATTGAGCCCGGGGTTTGATCTCTCCATCCCATTCATCACTTATGAGGAGGGATTCTATGGAAATCATGGTCACCTTCAGACATATTGAACCCACGGAAAGTTTGCGATTGTACGCTCAGGAAAAGCTTTTCAAACTGAGAAAGTATCTCGATACTCCTATCGAGGCCCATGTTGTCCTGGAGGTGGAAAAATTCAGACATATTGCCGATGTCACGCTGAACGCGGACGGGACAAGAATAAAGGCCGCGGAAGAAACCGGCGATCTGTATTCGGCCATTGACCAGGTCGTGGATAAAATTGAGTCCCAATTGAAAAGGCATCGCTCCAAGATCAGGGAGAGAAGGCCTGAGAATGCCAAGGGTGAGGCTACTCTCTCGGAGGAAACGGGTGAGGAAACCGTCACCCCCGTGACGGAGGAGCCGACGATCGTGGTCGAGAAGCTGATTTCAAAGCCGATGGACCCGGAAGAGGCAGCCATGCAACTCAACATGGACAAGAGGGAATTCCTGGTGTTCAGGAACTCCAGAACAAAGGAAATGAACGTGATCTACAGGCGTCGGGACGGAAATCTCGGTCTGATCGAGCCTGCCAACTAGGAATGACTCTGGTGCGCAAATATGAGACTCTCGGATATGTTTGATGAAGACCACATCCTGGTCGATTTGAAGGCAAAGGACAAGAAAGAGGTCCTCGAAGAACTGGCACAGGTCATCACCGGCCACGACCCCTCTCTTGAGAAGAGCTCACTCGTCAAGGTGCTGCTTGAAAGAGAGAGGCTCGGGAGCACCGGTATTGGTGACGGGGTCGCCATTCCCCATGGGAAGTTCCAGGGAATCGATCAGCCGATCATCTCCTTTGGGAGGAGTCGAAAAGGACTGGATTTCGAGTCCATGGACGGCGCGCCCGCCTATCTCTTTTTCCTTCTTGTGGCACCCGAAAATTCCGCGAGCATTCATCTGAAAGCTCTTGCAAGAATTGCGAAGATCCTCAAGAACAGCTCTTTTCGAAAGACACTGATGGAGGCCTCTTCGAGGGAGGAGATATACCGGACGATCATTCAGAATGACGAGGAATTCTGAACCTCAAGCGGTATTGAAAGGGCATCGGGTGATTTCATGATCGGTCTGCTCATCGTCACTCATTGTGATCTGGGAAAAGAATTGTTGAATGCCGCGGAGTTCATCGTGGGAAGGATCGAAGCGGCGGCCACGATTCCCGTTGTGGAAACCACCGGGAGTGAAGGTTTGCGGAGCGCAATCGCCGCCAAGGTGAGTGAACTGGACAGCGGAAAAGGTGTTATCATCCTCACGGATATGTTCGGAGGCACTCCATCGAACCTGAGCCTTTCTTTCCTCAAGAAGGAAAAGGTCGAGGTGCTGACGGGCGTCAACCTGCCCATGGTCATCGCCATCGTACAATGGCGCAACAGCCTGAAGTTGACTGAGATAGCCGAAAAGGCGCTGGAGGCGGGCAGGACGGGCATAGCCCTGACGAGCAAGCTCCTGGAGTCTGCTTGATCTCCGTTGTTGTCATGACCCCTGAGAATATCGAATCCTTTTTGGATTCCATTCTTGTGATAGAAAGGGGTTCTTTTATCTCCCCTTGGAGCAGAAACGGTTTTCTTCAGGAGGTGCGCAATCCCATATCCCACCTCTGGGCAATCATGGATGAGGATGGGACGGCAGGAGGGCATATCTGTTTCTGGATGTTCGAGCGTGAAATCCAGTTGCTCAATATTGCCGTTCATCCGGAAAAGAGAGGGAGGGGCCTCGGGAGTCATCTCCTCAGAGAGATGATCCGGGTCGGAATCGAGAGAGGCATGGAGCAGATCTGGCTCGAGGTGAGGACATCCAACACCAAGGCAAGAAGGCTTTATGAGAAGCTCGGATTCCTCGCAGTGGGGCGCAGGCCCAGGTATTACCAGGACACCAACGAGGATGCTATCGTAATGTCCCTTAGTCTCTTGAACGAGCAGTCTGCTGCAAAGCATTAAACCGATCCTCAGTCAAAGAACAATCGGGGGTAGAACATGAATGAGCGCAGACCCATGATTGCCGGAAACTGGAAGATGAATCTGAACGTCAACGAGTCCGTCGACTTTGCGCGCACCTTGCTCAAGGAGACGGCTGGAGTGGAAGAAACGGACGTGCTCGTGGCCCCTCCTTTTACCGCCCTTAGAGCGGTCAGCGAAACGTTAGGCGAAAGCCGTATATTTCTCGGCGCTCAAAACATGCACTGGGAATCCGGCGGCGCATTTACAGGAGAGATCTCCCCTTCCATGCTTCTCGACGCTGGATGTTCGCATGTTATCCTGGGTCATTCGGAGCGGAGGAGCCTTTTCGGCGAGACAAACGAAATGATCGATCGAAAGCTTGGCGCCGCTCTCCAGGCGGGGCTCATCCCCATCCTGTGCATCGGAGAGACTCTTGAAGAGAGGGAGGGAGGCCGCACCTTCGCCGTTATCGAAAAACAACTCAAAGAGTCCATGAAGGGACTCCTCAAGACCGGCTCGATGCCGGATTCCGTCATCTTGGCTTATGAGCCGGTCTGGGCAATAGGCACGGGAAAAACCGCTACACCGGAGCAGGCGCAGGAAGTCCATGGTCTTATCCGGAAGTGGCTGGGCCGGACCTTTGATCCGGGTCTTGCTGCAAAAATCCGGATCCTCTACGGGGGAAGCGTCAAACCCGATAATATTTCGGAACTCATGGCCAAGGGAGACATCGATGGTGCGTTGGTCGGAGGCGCGAGCCTCAAGGCCCAGAGTTTCGTTCCTATCGTGAAATATGCAAGGATCTGAATGCGGTAGGAGATTTGTGTTGCAATCCTTTCTATTTTTGATATTCTCATTTGGATCTTTTGAGCGGCTCACAAGCGCTCAGCCATTATCGGGAAAAAAATAATGAAACTCGTGTTCATCCTTGTTCATGTCCTGGCGTGCATTGCTCTCATTTTGATTGTCCTGCTTCAAAAGGGAAAAGGTGCGAGCATGGGAGCGGCTTTTGGCGGCACCAGCCAGACGATCTTCGGAAGCACTGGAGCAGCTCCTTTCCTGAGCAAGCTTACCGCTGCGGCGGCTGTCATTTTCATGTTCACTTCCCTGATCCTTGCTCTCCTCTTTGGGAAAGGACCCGCCTCGGTCATGAAAGGGGTAAGCGGATCCGCGCCGGAGACCTCTCAAACAGAGAGTGCTCCGCCTCCCGTTCCGGAGAACAAATAGATGATTGATGCGGAAGTGGTGGAATTTGGTAGACACGCTATCTTGAGGGGGTAGTGGGCAAAACCCGTGCGGGTTCAAGTCCCGCCTTCCGCACCACACGGACATGGAAATTCAAGAAGGGCCTGAAGCAGGGGCCCTCTTTTTCACTCTCTTGCAAGGGGCATTTCCCCTTGATATTAATCCCAGCCTACCATTTCGCCGGGCGGGACTTCTCCCGACTTGGCGCCATTAAGAAAGGAAAAGAAGTTTATGAGCAATATGAGGTGCAAGCACGGTTTGATTGAAGGTCAGTGTGGTATTTGCCAGGCAACCCTGGCAAGAATGTGCAAGCCAAAAGAAGAAGTACCTGAAAAGAAAAAGCCCGCTAGAAAAGCAAAATCCTCCTCCGAATAACCGAATCCTCCTCGCATCCCGAAGCCTGAGTTCGACGTCTGCCGATCCATGGTGAAGTGTTTCCTCGAGCCCTACAGGCCCGGATGGATCTCCTGCACTGGACCGGCCGGAACCGGTGCCGAAAGCTGAAGCATGGGCAGGCGGTGCATGTCCCGACTCAATAAGGTCACTCCAATTGAAGTCCCAGGGGGCCATTCCCGTAACACTCGTTGATGGCCCCCTGGGACTTCATGTTTTTCCGTGCCGTCGCGTGACCTGCAGGAGCCAGCCCCCGCTTGCTCTCACCAAACCCTCCAGCTCTGTCTACGTGAAGGATATAAGGGGTGTCACCCTTGGGATGACATTTTCGAGTTCTTCTCACAAAAAAAGCTTCGCACGATATGCCACGAAAATAGGAAGCCCTCCGGATGACTTCGCAATTTCACCACCCATCCCTTCCGCGACCGCTCTTAGGAGAATGGCATGCATCTTGACAAGAGAGTGTGAGAGAAGTCGGTGTTCTTGGAACCCACTCTTGTTCAAATTTCAGCATGCGATCCCTGGAGGTTTATTCATGGAGAAGCTCTGTTCACTCGATCAAGCGTTAAGCTTAATCAAGAACAACGACACGGTTAACATCGCGGCATCCGGCGGTGGATTTATGGATGCGGATCTCATCTATAGGGGGATTGAAAAGAAATTCCTGGAAACAGGTGAACCCAACAACCTCACGATCATGCACGTGACAGGCGTCGGAAGCGGCAACGAAACCGGCGTAGGCAGGTTTGCCCACAAGGGTCTGGTCAAGAGAGTTATCGGCGGCCATTGGCTTTGGTCCAAGAAAATGAGCCAGCTGGCGCTGGATGAGGAAATCGAGGCTTACAACCTTCCCCAGGGAGTCTTGGCGCTGCTCACCCGCGAAATCGCCGCCGGCAGACCCGGGCTCCTGACCACTGTCGGCCTGCATACCTTTATCGATCCGCGACTTGACGGCGGACGGATGAACAAGAGAGCGAAGGAGTCCCTCGTTGAACTGATCAATTTCCAGGGCCGCGAGATGCTCTTCTACAAATCCTTTCCAATCAATGTATCCATCGTACGGGGTACCACAGCCGATGAAGAAGGGAATGTCTCCGTTGAACTGGAAGGTCTCGACCTGCATATCCTGTCGTCGGCACAGGCAGCCTACAACAGCGGGGGCATCGTCATCGCGCAGGTGAAGCGCATCGTCAGGAAAGGGACGCTGAATCCTAGGCTGGTCCGGGTGCCCGGACATATGGTCAACGCAGTGGTTCAAGATCCCCTTCAATGGCAGACATCAGAGGCGGAGTACAACCCTTCCATTTGCGGGATCAATAAAGTTCCCATGGATTCGATCACCAGACTTGAATTCGGCATTCGGAAATTTGTTGCCCGGCGGGCGGCTCTGGAACTGAGGCCCGGTGCGGTTGTCAATCTGGGAATCGGCATTGCGGACGGGGTTTCCAATATCGCTGCCGAAGAAGGAATCCTCGACGACTTCACCTTCAGTATCGAGATGGGCGTCGTCGGCGGCGTTCCGACCAAGGGCATAATCTTCGGCGCGGCCTGGAACCCCGATTGCATCATGAGCATGCCTTCCCAATTTGACTTCTACCATGGGGGCGGCTTGGACATGGCATTTTTAGGGATGGGTGAAGCCGATCCACTGGGAAATGTCAATGTGAGCAGACTCGGTAAGAGAATTACCGGCAGCGGGGGTTTTATCGACATCTCGCAAAATGCGAAAATAATGGTTTTCTGCGGCACCTTTACCAACGGTGAAGTCCTCGTCGATGCAAGAGACGGAAAACTTGCGATCCTCAAGGAAGGCAGCAACAAGAAATTCAGAAATCAGGTGGCGCAGATCAGCTTCAGCGGAGAATTCGCCACCCAAAAGGGACAGCAGGTGCTTTTTGTCACTGAAAGGGCTGTTTTAAAACTGGAGAACAGAAAGATGGTTCTGACCGAAATCGCTCCGGGTATCGATTTGCAGAAAGATATTCTTGCACAAATGGAGTTTACACCAGTGATCGCCGAAAATTTGAAGACCATGGATCCTGCCATTTTCAAGCCGGAAAAAATGATGCTGAACAATCAAAACGTGTTCAGCCATTTCAGTAAAGGGCAGGTGATTCAGAAGCTGAAACTTGCATCCTAGATTCGCGTCCGGAAGTTCATTGAAATTGTGCACCTGGCCACCCCCCACCCAATCTTCTCGTAAAGTGGGAGGAAAGTGATGGAGGCTTCATCAAACATATTTCCAAGACGCGACACGATAAGGTTGCCGGGAGCGCCTGAATGTTTTCGGCATGAGGAAAAGGAATCGAGTGATGTCCAGCCAAAATCATCAGGACTGGCGGAGCCGGGTGGTGGCGCCGGAAGAGGTGTGGCAGCGAATCCGGCCCGGTATGCGGATCTTTCTGAGCACCGGAATGGCCGAGCCGCGAACCCTGGTAGAGAGTCTCATGGCCCGCGAAGACGGCAACCTGCAGGACCTGGAATTGTTCCAGGTGCTCAGCCTTGGGCAGGCCGTTTCTCAGGAGCAGCTTTCTCTGCGAAAATACAGGCTCAAGACCTTCTATTCAGGTTGGGTAGCCAGCGGGGCCATTACCTCGGGGATGGTGGACCTCATACCCAGCCGGTTTTCCACCATACCCGCCTTGATCAGATCGGGCATGGTGGCAATCGACGCGGCCATGATCCAGATCACGCCGCCTGACGAGGATGGATACTGCAGCCTGGGGATTGCGGTCGACGTCGCCCGAAAGGCCATGAAACAGGCGCCGCTGGTGGTCGGTGAAATCAACCCTTTTATTCCACGGACATTTGGCGACACCGCCGTTTCGATTTCAGACTTCGATTACCTGGTCGAATCCAAAAAGCCGCCCTACTGCATCGACCGCTGGCCCGTGCAGCCGCCCTTTATAGAGTTGGCGGCCAACGTGGCTTCCGTGATCGATGACGGCAGTTGCACGTTCTTTTCGGTTGGATCCTTCTATGAGGCGCTCAGCCTCCAATTGAGAAATAAACGAGACCTGGGCATCCACTCGCCGTTCTTTACGGATGCCCTTATGGATCTTGTTCAAAGCGGCGCGGTCACCAACCGGAAAAAGGCGATCTGTCCAGGCAAATCCATTACCTCTTACGCCGTGGGATCGGCAGACCTGTACGCATGGCTGGATCGGAATCCTCTGGTGGAATTCCAGGAAATGGATAAAGTCTGGGACCCGCTCCAGATGGGTCAAAACGAAAAGTTCATCGCCGCCATTCCCGCTCGCAAGATCGACCTGTCCGGACGCATCGCCCCCCTGTTCGGTCCAGGCATCCTGGCAACCAGCCCAAGCGATCTGGTCGACATGGTCAACGCCGCCCAAATTTCTCGACGCGGGCGGACCATATTCGCCCTCCCCAGCCGGAACCGGCATGGTCAGAGCAACATCCGGTTGTCGATCCGGGACCTGCCTAATCTCTTCACCCTCTGGGAATCGGTGGACATGGTCGCCACCGAGTACGGCGTGGCCAATCTGCGCGGGCGGACACTGCGGGAACGGGCCCAGGCTTTGATCGACATCGCTCACCCGGATTTCCGATCCGAATTGGTGGCCCAGGCCAAGGCCGAGAACATCCTTTACCGCGATCAGATTTTTATCGCGGACAGCGCCCATATCTATCCGGAGGACGTGACCACCGAACACACTTTCAAGAACGTGCACGTCCGGTTCCGTGCCATCCGGCCTTCGGATGAGGAAGAAATGCGCCGCTTTTTTTACCGGTTTTCCGAGCAGGCGGTCTATTACCGCTATTTTACGCACGTCAAGGTTATGCCCCATTCACTCGTGCAGGAATACGTCAACGTGGATTACCGGCAGAACATCTCTATCGTCGGCCTGATCGGTGACCCCGGACATGGCAGGATCATCGCCGAGGCCCGCTACGTCAAAAGCAAAGACGGCGCTTCCGCCGAGGTTGCCTTCTTCGTTGATGAATCTTATCACGGTCTGGGGATTGCCTCGTTCATGCTCAAGTTGTTGACCGGGGCGGCACGCCGGCGCGGCATTTATGGATTCACCGCCTACGTTCTTTCCTCCAACCAGGCCATGATCAAGGTCTTCCAGAAAGCCGGCCCGATACAGGTCACCCTGGAGAGCGGCGGTTTCAATCTCGCTGTCCCTTTCGAAACGGAATCCCCATCCATGGAGCAAATGGCCGTCCATGTTTAGAGAGGTGCAGGGGGATGGAGAGAGCGTTCACGAAAACTTGAGAAAAAGGATATGTCATGGAAGGTCTGTTTAGGATTTTCGATAAGTTCACCAAGGTTCTGAATGGCATCGGGGCAGCGGCTCTGACTTTTATGATGTGCCTGACGGTAGCCGATGTACTCGGGCGTGCCGGCGGTCACCCCGTTATCGGGACATACGAGATCGTGAGCTTGTCCCTCACTCTGGTCATAGGGTTGGGCATTCCCAGAGTTTCCCTGGATCGGGCGCACGTGCAGATGGAGTTTGTTCTGGAGAAATTCTCTCCCAGAAACCAGGCCATCATGAACACCTTCACGCGGGTTCTCTGCATCTTCCTTTTTATTTTTGCAGGATACCATCTCTTCGGGCTGGGAAACGAGTTACACACATCCGGAGACGTCACGCCCACCATAAGGTTGCCTTACTACCCGCTCCCCTATGCGATTGGAGTCTGCTGCTTTCTCGAGTGTTTTGTCTTTGTGTATGACATTGTGAAGATCTGGAGGGTGAGCCATGACTGAAGTGATGGTAGGCATTGTCGCTCTCCTGGTCCTGCTGCTGCTTTTCGCAACGGGGATCGAACTCGGATTCGCCATGGCCCTGATCGGTTTTGTGGGTTTCGGTTACCTGAACGGTTTCTCATCCGCCACGAGTCTTCTGGCCAGGGATCTTTTTGATGTCTTCAGCAATTATGGATACACGGTCTTCCCTTTGTTCATTCTCATGGGCCAGATCGGATTCAATGCGGGCATTGCAGTAAAACTCTACAGTGCTGCTCACAAATTTATCGGCCATGTCCCCGGCGGTCTGGCCATGGCCACTGTCATGGGGGCGACGGGGTTCAAGGCCATCTGCGGCTCATCGGCCGCCACCTCGGCCACCTTCGCGAGCGTCTCTATCCCGGAAATGGACAGGTACGGGTATGACAGGAGACTCTCCACCGGGATCGTGGCAACGGTGGGCACCCTGGGGGTAATTATTCCTCCCAGCGTTGTTCTCATTATCTTCGGCATGCTCACCGAGCAGTCCATTGGGCAGCTCTTCCTCGCAGGGATGATTCCGGGGCTGATTATCGCGCTCTTCTTCCTCGGAATCATCTACGGATGGGCGAAAATCAACCCCAAGCTCGCGCCCCTGTCCGAGAGGTCCAGCTGGAGCGAACGCATCCGCACGTTGCCCGAGGTGATCTGGGTGGCGCTGGTCTTCGTCATGGTCATCGGGGGGATCATGCTGGGATATTTCACCCCTTCCGAAGCCGGGGCAGTGGGAACGTTCGCGATTCTGTGTCTGGCCGTCATCACCGGCGGGATGAGGTTAAAGACGTACTCAAAATCCCTGATAGAAGCCCTGCGCACCGCCGGGATGCTCCTCATGCTGATCGCAGGCTCCACGATCCTAGGCCATTTCATCGCCGTCACCGGCATCCCGCAGGCAACGGCGGACTGGGTCGTAAGCCTGCCCGTCAATCGGTATTTGATCCTGTTCTTCATTTGTCTGATCTACGAGTTCGGGGGGTCGTTCATCGACGATATGGCATTCATGATCCTGGCTACTCCCATCTTCTACCCTGCAGTCATAAAACTCGGGTTCAACCCGATCTGGTTTGGGATAGTCATCGGCGTTGTTGTCATGATCGGCGTGGTGATCCCTCCGGTGGCGATCTGTGTTTTCGTGGTAAAAAATATCACAAAAGAACCCATGGGGCGCATATACAGAGGGGTGGCCCCATTCCTGATTTCTCTCGTCGTCGTATGGGGGCTGCTCCTTCTCTTTCCGCAACTCGCCCTCTGGCTCCCTTCGCTGTTCTTCAACATGAACTAGGCTCGCTGCAGGTAAAGTGAAGCGTGGTTGGAACATAAAAAAAGCACAGGAGGCACCATAGATGATAAGTAAAAAAGCACTGTTGACCTTTGGTCTTTCGCTGATGCTCGGCGCCTACTCTTTCGCCAATGCGGCGGATACGATCAAGCTCAAATTCGCCAGCGGCTTTCCCCCCATGCACAGAAACACCGCCATGATGGAGAAATTTTCCAAGGAACTGGCGGCCAAAAGCAACGGAAAACTTGAGATCACCCACCTTGGAGGCGGGACACTTCTCTCCATGCTGAAAATGGCGAGCGGGGTCCAGACAGGAATCGCCGATATCGGCCTCTCCCACATCTCTTACTCCGCAGGCCGGTTCCCGGTCTCCGAGGTCATGGAATTGCCGGTGGGGTTCCCCAGCCCCTGGGTGGGAGCCCATGCCATGATCGACTTCACAGAAAAATTCAAACCAAAGGAATGGGACGCCTACCAACTCCTCATGATCAGCTCGAGCCCCCTCTGCGTCCCGCAGACGCTCAAGAAGCCGGTGAAGACACTGGAAGATCTTAAGGGCCTCAAGATCAGGGCTCAGGGCAGGATCGCCGACGTCACGGCGGCGTTTGGCGCCACACCCATGCCTCTGGAGATCGTGGATGTCTACGAAGCCCTCAGAAGAGGGGTCCTCGACGGCAATCTCGGAAACTTCGAGATGATGAAGGGCTTCAAGTTCGGTGAGCTCTTGAAGTTCACCACCGCATCCGTGAACGTCTCCATGGTCAATGTTTTCTACGTGGTCATGAACAAGAAAAAATTCAACAGTCTCCCTGCGGATATGAAAAAACTGATCATGGATTTCTCCAAGGAGTTCAATGAAGAGTGGGCGCGGTCATGGAATGAAATCGAAATCGAAGGAAGGGAGTTCTTCCTGAGCCAGGGCGGCGAGATCCTGCCCCTGGCCGAGGCCGAGAGCGCCAAGTGGGTAAAGGCGGTAGAGCCGGTGTTCGACAAATATAAAAAGGATATGGTTTCCAAGGGCCACAAGGCCGAAGATGTCGACAGCTGGGTCAAGTTTCTGAAAGAACGAACGCAGTCCTGGAAGGAACAGCAAAAGGCCAGGAAAATCCAGTCGGCGTACCAGGACTAGGAACTGCAACCATGTTGCCCGGCTTGGTCAAGTAACACGAGAGGTCCTGCCGGGTAACATGTTTGTCACAGAGAGATCTGAACAGGCTGAGAGGGAATCATTCTTGTCTGCCGGGTTCACCCCCGGCAGACACCCTTTCAATCCGTTCAATGGTGGCATGGACAAACTCTGTTTGTCCGTGCTCTCACTTGCCATTACCGACGTGTAGAAGCAAGCTCCAGCTTGCGAAGAGTCTTTAGATAGCCACACCCAATGCATCCCCTTCACAGAATCTCAGGAACGAGCATCCAGACTATCGACCAAACACCTTCCGCATCCTTCTCGAGACAGACCACTCCCCCCTGCTGAAACCTGACAACCGGGACCGACTCGCTGCCGGTGATCAGGAGCGAGGCGGGTTTACCGAGATGAGGCAGATGACCGACGATCAACAGATCCTTCCCGACCGACTTGGCATACTCGGCAATCCCCTTTACATTGTCCAAGGGAGAGAGTCCCTCCCTGTGCGCGAGAGCCAGGCCGGGACTTAGCGGGTTTGCCCTCGATATTCCTTCCTGGGATCAGGGGTATTCCTTTGAAGTCCCTGAGCTCCCATCTAATCTGAAAACTCAAAATTCTTAAGAAAGCTCCTTTTTCTAAGTAATTCTTGCCTCTAGTCCTTTCGGGGCGGTAGGATGATACACTCATTCTTATGGATCTCAATTTATTAATCGTCGTCTGAGTGCGCGATAGCGGATATCGTCCATTCATTTTGCATTAAGAACCTCTTCAATTTTTTTCCCGTTCCCAGAGGCGCTTATGAACAATCCATTCAGCCTCCGGTCTGAAATGGGGATCAGGAAGAGAGTCTTCCTCCTCCTCGTCGTTGTTTTTGTTTCGGTTTTACTTCTACAGGCTTTCACTTTTTACAAATGGTACCGGGAGAGCAAGGATGCCGAGATGCATGTGAATCTCGAACTCGCCCGGACCGTGTCCAAAACGTTTGATGCATTTATAAAGGACGTCCTTCATATTCAACTCACCATCGGCTTGGCGGCCACAGCTTCCCCTCCTCCTTCCAACGACTCTCTCCGCAGGCTTCTCCTGACGGCAGAGGAGAAAAATCCGATGCTCGGGTCTTTTACATGGAGCAGCCCTGCGGGCGTAAACCTTGTGGCCAGCACTCCGGCACTAGAGAACCGGGAGATCACGGCGCTGCATCTATTTCCGATAATTGCGTCCGGGGAGGAGCACGGTGTCAGCGATCTTTATGTTTCTCCATACACGGGAGAGAAGGTTTTTGCGATCGGCAGAGGGATTCGGGACACCAAGGGCGATCTCCTTGGAATCATAAGTTGCGTCTGTGTTGTGGATAAGCTGGACTCCTTTCTGGGTATTCAAAGATTTAAAAACGCGGGGATCAGCCTTATCGACAGCAATGGAACTCATGTCTACAGATACCCTGCCACGATGATGACACCCGAGCAAAGGAACTGGCTCAAACGCTTTCCGGTAATCCAGGATGCTCTTAATGGAAAAGAAGCTACAGCCGAGGTATATGGGTCAGGGGGTGAAAGAAGGCTGGTGGCTTTTGTCCCTATTCCTTTCATCAACTGGGTTGCTGCTGCGAGCCGCGCTGAGGATGATATCATTGCGAGCATTCTCGAAATGCTGCTGCCGCATGCGGGTTTCATGTTGCTTCTTACACTCGCGGCATTCGGGGCCGCGGTAATTTTGTCCCGCCCGATTTCCACGTCGATTCGCAGGCTGCACGATCACGCCGCTGCGCTCGGACAGGGAGAGGTGGAGAAACTTGAAGCGGTTCATGGCCCCCGCGAGATCAGGAACCTTGCCGAAGCCTTCAATGACATGATGGAGAAGGTCCGATCCAGGGAGCAGGCGCTGCGGAAGAGCGAGTAGAAGTACCGCGCCATTGTGGAGAACATGAGCGATGTTGTTTTCATGGTTGACCAAACCGGCAAGCTCTTATTTATCTCCCCTTCTGCAACGCGGTTGATTGGATATGAGCAGTCGGAAATGATTGGTCATAATATCCGGGAATTCATTTATGAAGAAGACTTCAGCCCGGCATTGAAAAACATCGGGGATGCTATCTCAGAGAAAGGAATAATCAGCAACGAATATCGGCTCCTGCATAAGAACGGCAGCATCCTTTGGATGCAGACATTTACCCGCCCCCTGTTTGAAGAGGGTGATGTTGTTGCAGTGCAGGGGTCGTTCTGGGATATCACCGAGCGCAAGAAGTCGGAGGAAGAGGTGCGGGCAGCTCGGGACATGCAACAGCTGATCATAAATAACATCCCGCAACGCATCTTCTGGAAGGATCGCCTTTCCACCTACCTGGGCTGTAACAACGTCTTTGCAAAGGCCGTGGGCCTGGAGTCGCCGGCGAGCATCGTCGGAAAGACAGACTTCGACCTGCCATGGTCTACGGAACAGGCAGAATCGTTTCGCGAGTACGATCGCAGAGTCATGGAAAACGATGAACCGGAGTACCACATCATCGAACAGCAGCGAGAGGCGGACGGGAAACTGGCGTGGGTCGAGACCAGCAAGATCCCTCTGCACGACGCACATGGGAACGTCATAGGCATCCTGGGTACCTACAAGGACATCACCGAGCGCAAGCAGATGGAGGAGGCGCTCAAAGCAAGTGAGGAAAAATACCGTCACCTTTTTAAGTACGCGCCAACCGGCATCTATGAAGTCGATTTCGTGAACAAAAGGATCAAGAACGTAAACGAATTGATGTGCCAGATCCTCGGCTACACAGAGGAAGAGTTCCTTTCCATGGACCCGCTGGATCTGCTTGATGAGGAAGGAAAAAAAAGGTCCTGGAAAGAATCGTGCATTTTCTGGCAGGGGAGAAAGTGGATGAAACGGTAGAGTACGGAATTGTGGCAAAAGATGGCCGTAAGTTCTGGACAGTCCTGAATAATGCTTTCATTTACGAAGATGGGAGAATTACCGGATCCCTGGTAGTGGCTCATGATGTCACCAAGCGCAAGCAAGTGGAGGAGGCTCTGCGAGAGAGCGAGGAGAAGTTCCGCTCACTCGTCGAAACCACGAGCGACTGGATATGGGAGACGGACGCCGATGGCTTCTATACATACGCGAGTCCTCAAGTCCGCAATCTTCTCGGCTACGAACCGGAGGAAGTCCTTGGCCGAAAACCATTTGAATTCATGCCTTCGGACGAATCTGACCGTCTCAAGGCGTTGTTTACTGGTATTGTCAAGGAGCGTAAGGGTTGCGTCGGCCTTGAAAACGTGAATATCCGGAGGGACGGCCGCAGGGTCGTTCTCGAAACCAGCTGTGTGCCCAGGCTGGATGGACGGGGGAGTCTTCTGGGTTATCGCGGAATCGACCGCGACATCACTGATCGAAAACGTGCGGAGGAGGTCCTCCAGAGATCGCATCACGAACTGGAACTCCTTGTACAGGAACGAACGGCTGAGCTGGAGCGAAGGAACGAGGAACTGCAGAACTTCATTTTCGCTGCGGCCCATGACCTCCAGGAGCCCTTGAGGAAGATCCAGACGTTCAGTGACTTACTCCACACAAGATACTTCGATTCGGTAAGCGAGCAGGGGCACGATTACATTAAGCGGCTGCATGTGACCGCTTCGAGGATGCGGGACGTGCTCCAATCCCTTATGAAGTACTCACACTTGACGTCCAAAGTTGAGCCCTTCGGCCGGGTCGACTTGAACGAGATTGCAAGAGAAGTGGTTTCAGATCTGGAACTCCGGATCCGCGATGCGGGAGCATTGGTAGAGATCGGGAATTTGCCTGAGATCGAAGCAGACGCCGGGCAGATGAGACAGCTCTTCCAAAATCTTCTCGAGAACGGACTGAAATTTAGCAGGGAGGGCATTCAGCCCATAATTAAAATTCACGCCGAATGCAGCTCGCAAAGCCGCGAATGCCGCATATCCTTCAATGACAATGGGATCGGCTTTGAAGAAAAATACCTGGAGCGCATCTTCAAGCCTTTCCATCGTCTCCACGGCAAGGACGAATACGTGGGCGTGGGGATGGGATTGGCTATTTGCTCGAAGGTGATCGAATATCATCGCGGCAAGATCACCGCCAGGAGCACTCCGGGAAAAGGATCGACCTTCATCGTTACTTTGCCTGTTGAAGGAAACACTGCGATGAATTAACCGCTTCCATACCGTCTGGCGGGGTTGTTCCAACCCTGTTACTTACACTTGCCGACGACCTTGCTGCGCTCCGGTTCGATACAAACAGACTCCTGAAGGGCATACGTTTCACGTGTCAAGGTTAACATATCGCAGTAAAAACTCCGCGGTGCACCTCCAGAGTAGCACGTATCATAGGAATCATTAAAGCTTGGCGGCCGATGGTCCGACCTGACACCGCTTGCCGCTGTCTTCACTTCCGTAACTCCCATGCCATACCTTGGCCTTCCCGCTTCCTTCTCAGGAAAACACCTTCCGCTGTTTCATGCTCGCTGAGCCGTAGAGGTTTGGCGACTGTGGATACTGGCGGGAGGGGAGGGCCTTGCGGATCTCCTTGAACGGTCGGGCCAGGGTGCATTGGGACTCAGTTCCGCAGGTTCGAAAGGATCCCGCTCATTTCCATAGCTGCGCCGGATCCTCTCCTGACAAAGTTTTCCTTGACATTGAATGCGAGATTGCACATAAGATTGCATACAATTTCGAAGGTGAGGAGTCCGGTGAACCGACACGATTTTGTAAGCGGCCTTTTTGGGCTGGGGGCTTCGGTGTTCTTCGTCACCAAGGCCCTTGAACTCGGAGTGGGTGCTTTCGTGGACCCACAGCCCGGATTCCTGCTCTTCTGGTCGACTCTCATTCTCGGTCTGCTCTCCATAGTCCTGGTTGCGAAGAGCGCCATGGGGAGGTACGGAAGGACGAGATTTGCAGATTCGTGGAGGGATCTGACATGGTGGAACCCCGCGATCACAGTCGGTCTCCTTTGCCTGTATGCTCTCGTTCTCAGGAGAGTCGGATTTCTGCTGGCCATGTGCGGCCTGATGGCTCTTCTTTATGCACTGGGACGAGTCCGGCTGCACGTGAGCATCGCGGGCGCGATTGCGACCGTTTCTCTGGCTTACGCAATTTTTCACTTTGGACTGCAAGTTCCGTTTCCAAAGGGAATTCTCGCTTGGTAAACCGAAACCCTTGCGCCGGGATCTAAACCCATGGAGACACTACAGAGCCTTCTATACGGGTTTTCCATCGCACTCCAGCCGGAAAATCTCCTGTTCTGCCTGTTCGGGTCGTTGTTGGGAACGCTGGTCGGTGTCTTGCCCGGCATCGGGCCGATCGGCGCTATAGCGATTCTCCTCCCGGTTACCTTCAAAATCTCCACCACAGGGGCCATCATCATGCTCGCCGGTCTCTACTATGGGGCCATGTATGGCGGTTCCACCACGTCGGTGCTCGTGAATATTCCCGGAGAAGCGGCCTCCGTCATCACATGCATCGACGGGCACAAGATGGCGCTGCAGGGGAGGGCAGGGCCGGCTCTGGGGATGGCCGCTTTCGGTTCGTTCATAGCGGGTACTCTCGGGCTGGTGGGGCTGATGCTTTTTGCCATTCCTCTTGCCGGTTTCGCCCTCAAATTCGGCCCCCACGAGTATTTCTCTCTCATCATCCTCGGACTGACATTCGTGACGTACCTCTCCCATGGGTCCATGCTGAAGGCGGTCATGATGGCCTGCTTCGGCCTGATGTTGAGCAACATCGGGCTGGATCCCATCACCGCGGCCCCGAGAATCACCTTCGGGTTTATGGAACTTTTCGAAGGGCTGGGCATCGCACCGGTGTGCATGGGTCTTTTTGGAATAGGGGAGGTCCTCTTCAACCTCGAGCGCAAGTACTCCAGAAAGATCGTTCAGGCGAAAATCCGGCAGCTGTTTCCTTCAAAGCTGGATTGGATGGCGTCCAAGTGGGCTTTGGCAAGAGGCACTGCAATCGGATTCTTGCTTGGTATTCTACCGGGGGGAGGTCCTGTTCTTGCGTCCTTCTTATCCTATGGCTTAGAAAAGAAGATCTCCAAGGAGCCCCAAAAGTTTGGAACAGGCGCTATCGAGGGAGTGGCCGGTCCGGAGTCTGCCAACAACTCTGCGGCATCTTCGTCCTTCATCCCACTCCTGACACTTGGTATTCCACCCAACCCCAGCCTTGCGATCCTGTTCGGGGCCTTTCTCATCCATGGGATCACCCCGGGGCCTCTTCTTTTGACTGAAAACCCGGATGTGTTTTGGGGCGTTCTGAGCAGCATGTACGTGGGGAACTTCATGCTTCTCGTTCTGAATCTCCCCCTCATCGCCATATGGGTTCAGGTGCTGAGGGTACCACCCAGGTATCTCTATCCTCTCATCCTCATGTTCTGCCTGGTTGGGGCCTACAGTTTGAATAACAACGTTTTTGATGTGTCCGTCATGATCCTGTTCGGCGTTCTCGGTTACCTTTTCAGGAAGTTCGATTACGAGGGAGCACCCCTGGTGCTCGCCTTTGTGCTGGGGCCCATGCTCGATATGAACCTGCGCCAGGCGCTTCTGGTTTCCGACGGCAGTTTCGCCGATTTCTTCCTGCGCCCGATTTCGGGGGTTACCCTGGGTCTTGCGGTATTGCTTCTGGTCAGTGCTTCGTTTCCCCTTATTGTCAAAAACCTCCAGACGTACAGGGCAAGTGTCGGGGATGAACAGTGTTGACTTCCGCCTGCTCTGAGAAGAGGTGAGCGAATACCGTATGAGCAGCCTTAAGAGAGAACGTGCCTATCAATGTCTTCGGGACGCAATCACTTTCGGGGCCTTCAAACCCGGAGAGAGAGTGATCGAGAAGACGGTCTGCGAGATGTTTCACCTGGGGAGGACCCCTCTTCGTGAGGCCCTTCGCCAACTGGAATTGGAGGGTTACGTCGACGTTTTGCCCAACAGGGGCGCCGTGGTAAGGAAGGTCTCTGCCGAGGATCTCGAACGGGTTTACGATGTGCTGGCCGTCCTGGAAGGTCACGCAGTGGAGAGCGCGGCGGGCTCCATGGACCGGTCCGTAATCAAGGAGCTGAAGGGGATCGAAAAAGAACTGATCGGGGCGGCCAGGGAGAAAGATTTCAAGAAGTGGCTGGATCACAATGCGCGGTTCCACCAGGTCTTTCAACGAGTCTCAGGAAATACCGTGCTCTCTGCGGGTATCGGCGATCTCAGAAGGCGAACCTACCGCTACCGTGCTCTCGCTCTTTCGATTCATGGGCATGTGGAAGAGTATCTTTCCGATCACAGGAAGATTCTGGGAGCCACCATGGAAGACAAAGCGGTGAGAGCCGGACAGGCGATGCGTCGGCATGTTCAAAGGGCAGGAATCGTCCTGGTGAATTTTCTCAGGGAAAACCCGTGGGTGTGATTGTACCCGCCGGCTATTGACGAGAGTGCGGCCGGCGCCATAACAACCGAAAAGAAGGAGGAAATGGGATATGCCAGACAAGCGAAGAAAATGGGGTTGGCTGGGCAGGCTTTTTTTTGTTTCCGCGGTTCTCTTGTGGGCGGGTGAAGCGGGAGCGGAATTCCCCGAGAGAAACATCACGGTGGTTGTCGCATGGGCGCCCGGCGGTCCGGTGGATGTTATTACCCGGGCCTTGGCTCTCGGAGCGGAAAAGCACCTTGGAAAACCGGTGGTCATTGAAAACAAAGGCGGCGGCGGGGGGACTGTCGGGCTTGCTGTTGTCGCCAACGCCGAGCCGGACGGGTATACGTTGTGCGCCACCCCCAATGTTTCTGTTGTGGATACCGCGATTATGCAAAAGGTCACTTTTCGGCCCCTGGCGAGTTTCGATCCGATTCTTGGTCACAGCCTGGCCGAGCACACCGCGCTTATTGTCAAGAACGATGCTCCCTGGAAGACCTTCAAGGAATTCATTGAATACGCGAAAAAGAATCCCGGCAAGATCAAATACAGTTCGGCCGGTATCGGTTCGGGAATGCACGTAGCCATGGAGGTGATCGCCCGGAAGGAAGGAATCAAATGGGTGCATGTGCCGTACAAGGGAGCGGCGCCGGCAACGACTGCCCTTCTGGGCGGTCATGTGGATGCCTGCTCCGCCGGCATAGGGTGGCAGGTGCACGGAAAAGCGGGAACTGTGCGCGCCCTTGCCGACCACGGAAGAAAGAGGGGGGCTGATTTCCCTGAAGTCCCCACCCTCCTGGAACTGGGGTACGATTTCTCCAATGACACCATTCATGCCGTCGTGGGCCCAGCAGGCCTGGCTCCTGCGGTGAAAAGAAAGCTGGAAGAGGCGTTTCAAAAGGGAATGGAAACGCCGGAGTTCAAGACCGCCCAGCAGAGATTGTACCTCAGCCCAGCCCATTATGACAGCCGGGCGTATGCAAAACATCTCCAGGAGAGATGGAGGAGTGTGGAAAAGATCATGATCGAAGCTGAAATAATCAAAGCAGCGGCCACAAAACCGGAATGAAGATTCCTGCGGTACAAAGCTCAACGGGAAGAGAATGCAGAGGCTCTGCAGTGGAGGGGGTCTTCAGTGTATTGGCAGGGGAGGCTTTGAGCTGATGGACGATCGAGGGTGGAAGGTCATCGATGCCGATGTGCTTGTCCTTGGGGCGGGCGCTGCGGGGTGCGGCGCAGCGCTCGCGGCAAGAAAAAGGGGCGCCAGCGTTCTCCTCGTCGAGAAGGGAAAGCTTGAGAGCTCCGGTTGCCTGGGGGGCGGAAACGATCATTTCATGGCCGTCTTGAACAGCGGCCCTGCAACCGACACGGGGCAGGCGGTTGTGGATTTTTACAGGACGCCTCTGAGCGGGCTGACAGCGAAAATGATCGAAGAGGGCTGGGTGAAGAATATGCCCGTAATCATGGCGCTCCTGCAAGACATCGGCGTTGAATTCGTCCGTGATGAGCATGGCGCGTGGTTACGAACAGTCGGTTTCGGACAGCCGGGCAACTGGTGGGTGCACATCAAGAACGGAACCACGATCAAAAAGCGGCTCGGCAGGAGGGTCCGTCAGATGGGCGTCCAGGTGATGGACCATGTCATGGTAACCAGGCTTCTGACACGAGACGGCCAAGTCATCGGTTGCACCGGTTTCAACGTTCTTGACGGGGCCTTTTATGTTTTCAGGGCGAAAAAGGTGGTCCTTGCGCTGGGCAATACTGCTGCGCGCGGGTGGGCCAACTCTACCGGCAACCCTTACAACATCTGGCAATACCCCTACAACACCGGGAGCTACTTCGTTTTGGCGTACGAGGCAGGGGTGAAGCTGCTCAACCTGGATATCGGGCAAAGGGCCACCATGATCCCCAAGGGATTCGGGGCGCCGGGCATGAACGGCATCAACAGCATGGGCGGTTACGAACTGAACGGGCTGGGAGAGAGGTTCATGGGGAAGTATGACCCCATGTGGGAGAACGGAAAGCGGATTAACCAGATCACCGGAACGTACGAGGAACTGCTGCAGGGTAAGGGCCCTCCCTTCTATATGGACATGCGACACCTGGACGAGGAGGAGGTTCGCCACCTTCAATACGTGCTCATGCCCGGAGACAAGGCCACCTATTCCGACTACTGCGAACAGAAGGGGATCGATTTCGCAAGGGATCTTCTTGAAGTCGAGATCTCGGAACTCTGCTTCAGCGGGGGGCTCTTAACCGGGGACAGCTTCGAGACGAACGTGGGCGGACTCTATAATGGTTGCGTGTTCTTCGCGTTTTCCGGCGCAATCTGCGGCGGGTATTATGCGGGGATGCAGGCTGCAGAGGCCGTCGTAGATACTGTGAGTCCAGAGGCTTTGGATGAGTCGGAGATCCTCCAGGAAAGAACCCGGGTTTTCATGCCGATCCACACCCGGAGTGGCATGAACTACAGGGAGTTTGAAGCCGCCATCCGGCAGGTGATGGCCTATTACATGGGGTACAGGAGAAACCAGAAAGGAATGGAAGCGGCACTCGAAAAACTCTCCTTTCTGGAAAGCCACGCCAGCCGGATCAGGGCCTTTGATCACAGGGAACTCATGAAGGCCAATGAGTCCCGTGATCTCATCAAGATGTGCAAGCTTGCGACAAGAGCCAGCATGGAAAGGAAAGAGAGCGGGCGCGCCTACTACAGGCGATCCGACTATCCGGAGCCGGAGCCAGCACTGCAAAAACCGCTTGTGCTGTGGCAGGAAGGGGGTCGTCAAAACTTCACATGGGGACTCTGATGCTGCCGTTTTCCTGTAACCTCCGATGCGGATATATGCCTGCACTGATCGAAAGGAGTTGTGCCGATGCCCCCCCGGTTTAGCAAAGAACTCAGGAGGGCGATCGTCTTTGGAAGCCCTGCGGATTTCCAAGAGAGAACGTCCCCGTGCGAGGCGCATTGTCCTGCAGGAAATCCCATCCAGAAGCTCCACTCACTGATCAAGGAAAAACGTTTTGTGGATGCCCTGGAATATCTCCGGTCCAGAAATCCATTCCCCGGGGTGACGGGAAGAGTCTGCAGCCATCCCTGTGAAACCCGGTGTAACCGGGGCAACTACGATGAACCGATTGCGATTCGCGCCCTCGAAAGATATGTCTCCGATCATGCGGAGATGACGAAGTTTCGAAGTCCCTTGAGGGGGGAACGAAGCGGAAAGAGAGTGGCCGTGATCGGCTCGGGACCTGCTGGAATGACTTGCGCCTATTTCTCCGCACTTTTCGGTCATGAAGTGACTGTGTTCGAAGGCTCATCTATTCTGGGAGGCATGCCGAAGAGAGGTATCCCTGATTTCCGGTTGCCCAAATACGTGGTGGATAGAGATGTAGGGCTTATTCTCGAACTCGGAGTCCGCGCGCGGACGAATACATTGGTCGGCAGGGACATTGACTTCGATGACCTTATGAAGGAGTACGATGCCTGCCTGCTGGCCACGGGAACCTGGAAAGAGAAGAGTCTGGATATCCCTTTTATCCAGGAATCCATTGGAGGCCTCGCTTTTCTGACAAAAGTCAATCGGGGTGATCCCCCGCGCCTGGGAGAGAGCGTGGTGGTCGTCGGAGGCGGCGGTGTAGGGTTTGACTGCGCCTTTGCAGCCAGGAGGCTGGGGGTCTCTGAGGTCCATATCATTTGCGTCGAAGACCAGGAGACGATGCGCGTCACTTCCGAGGATTGGGCGCAGGCAATGAGGGAAAAGGTGATTGTTCACCAAGGGCACATGATCTCACGAATGATGAGGGATGGCGGAAAAGCGGCCGGGGTGGAGTGCTTTCCGATTTCCTCCTTCCACTTTGATGAGGGCGGCAAAGTGAGCGTTGTCCCGGCCTCGGACAGGAGGATACAGATCAGGGCAAACACGGTGATCCTGGCGGTCGGTCTTGAACCTGAACTTGGGTTTGCGGGGAACAGGTTCGATTTGACGAGAAAGGGCACACTGAGAGTGGATCCGTCGACGATGTCCACCTCTGTCCCCGGCGTGTTCGCAGCGGGGGACGTGGTTTATGGCCCGAGCACAGTTGCCCAAGCCGTCGGTAGCGGTCGAACCGCCGCAGTCGCCATTCACAGATATTTCAGTTCAGGCAAGCCGGGCCTCCGGGTGCGCGTGACGGGCGGAGGCGGGCAGGTTTGTGAATTTGCGGAATGTCCCCGTGAGCCTGACCCCCATGTCGTTGCCTATGAAGAATTGCTCGACAACGAGTTCTTCGAAAAGTGCCGAAGGGAGCCGACCGGACAGCTGGATTTTGACAAGTCAATCCGTTCATTCGAGGAGACCGACCTTGGATTCCAGGAGAATGAAAGGGCCGTGCGGGAGGCAAGTCGATGCTTTCGCTGTGGACATTGCCAAATGTGCGGGAAATGCGCTGAGCACTGTCCGGGGTATGTGCTGGAAATGAAAGAAGACGGGCCCGTAGTCTCCTTTCCGGATGAGTGCTGGCACTGCGGGAGCTGCAGGATCAACTGTCCTTCCTCGTGCATCTCCTATGAATTTCCCATTTCCATGCTCGTCTGAGGTGTCAATACCTGCAAGGAACGAACGACTAAACCGCGGAACACATGGTCAGGATGTGACAGGAGCGCCACAGAATGTGGAGGTACCAGCAAAAACATGGTCTGGCTGTGGGGAAGTTATTGTAATAGTTCTTGACATGATTCTGATTGAATCTGGCCCTGACCTGTGCCGCTGCCAGGACCGCTTCCGCTTGCTCCTCCTGTACCATAAGCACCATAAGTACCGCCACCGACACCACTCAAGCCACTTCGGTAGTTTTGAGCATACGTCAAAACATCGGGCAAGTTCTGGGCATTTACCATGCGATAACCGGGAGGGATGGTTGCTGGTCCACCATTTATGGTGAATCCTCCGGGGATCCCCCTGCCATAGAGAGAAGGATCAGCCTCCCAATCGCCACCCCAATTTGTCTGTGCCCCCGGATAATCTCTTGCTGCCGCTCCAAGGTAAATTTCAGGAACAAGATAATGTGTTGGCTTGTCACTGCCGGGAAGATTTACTGGAACAAGCCCCGGATAATAAGCTAGAATTCCACCCCCTCCAGTGATTCCCCTGTTTATGTCGTTGCTCTGGTAGCCGGAGTTGTACCAAAAAGAGCCACTGTTACCTCTGGAATCATTCCATCCCCCCGTGCCTACTTGAGCAAGGGCTGTTGGGGGAATTGCCAATGAGAGGATCAGTGCGGGTACAGTCAGGTTTTTCATTGCTGTCTCCTTTCATTGGGATGATCTATTAGAACATAAAAATGCAAGCGCTTTGCTTTTCGGGTCTTCAGTTACCCCAGAAGAGAAATGCACTCTCTCTTTAGCCACTGCACGGCCAATGTCAATTGCTATCCGGAGAGCTGGTTGAATGTGGTCTGGGGGATCCCGCAGCGCCAGCCGGCAGGATCGAATCGATCGTGAAGTCCCGTAGGCTTCCTGACAAGTGGATTGCTACTGCGCGGTTGAGCTGCGGCGGCGGTCTGCCGTGATGCCGGCCAGACAAAGCAGGGTGCAGGCTGCCGCAATCGGCCACATCACCCCAAAACCCCAGTGCTCGCCCACCGCTCCCAGCAGAACGGTGCCTATGATGAAGCCCAAGTCGAATCCCGTGAAATAGGTGCTCGTGGCGAGGCCGCGCTGCTCCGGTTGAATCCGGTCTATGAGCAGGGCCATGGTTGTGGGCTGAGCCGAGCCGAACCCGATTCCGAAGAGTGAGGCCGAGACAATGAAACAAGGGAAGCCGTGGGCCAGCGGCAGCATCGCCAAGGCGGCTGCCATCAATATGCAGCCGGGGATGATGACGATGGCGCGGCCGTGGCGGTCTGCCAAACGGCCGGCGAACGTCCTGGAGACCAGCAGAGCGACAGCCTGAACCATGAAGTAGAATCCGGGGTTTTGGATGCCGCGCGAGGTGGCGAAAATTGCGATGAACGAGTGAACCGCCCCCAGACCGACTCCCATGCAGAGAGCCATCCAGGCAACCGGCAGTGCGTCGACCGCCACGATGCCGGTGCGTGGAGACCATCGCCGGCGCTTGATGTTCCACGGCTGCCGCCGCTCTCGTGTGAAGATCAACAGGGAGAAGGCGATGATGGTCAGCCCTCCATTGAAGTAGAACAGGTGCTGGAAACCGATCGATCTTACGAGCATGAAGCCGACAACCGGCCCGATGATCAGGCCGACGGCCTGTGTTGCAGAGAAGATTCCTACTGCCTCAGCCCTCCTTTTGACCGGTGCGATGTCTGCAACAAAGGCGTTGGACGCCGTTGTGTAGCAGCTCAACCCGAAACCTTGAACGAGTCTTCCAAACACCAGGAGGGGGATCGAGCCGGCCAAGAGGTAGACAATGTTCGCAAACCCGTAGAAGGAGGTGCCGATCAGGACCACGGGGCGGCGGCGCCAGGCATCGGTCACCCAACCCAGTAGAGGACGAAACAGCAGGGCCGATATGGCAAGGGCGCCGCTCACCAGGCCGGCATCGGCCTGGCCCCCTCCCAGGGTTATGACATATACGGGCAAGATGGCTACCAGCATTTGACTGCTTAAGGCATTGGCGAAGTTGGCCAGCGAAGAGAGGACGAAGTTCGAGGTGAAAAGGCGATCCTCCTCCGGCCCGACCGCAGCGGCAATCAGGGGTCCGCCTTGGACCGATTCGTTCCCGCCCGGTTCTTTCGTGAGATCCAATATACTCAAGGGCATCCCCTGTCATAACAGCCGGGCATGACCTGGCGTTCTGACCAAACATGAATTTCAGACAGCCAGTGTATGGCAGCGTGATCTTGCCAGTCAATGGGTATTGCGTCTTGTTGCTAAATCCACGAGAACTCATTCGCAATGGGTACAAAAATCGGGGAGTGAAAACAAAGATGATCGGCAGCGGGGAATTCAGCGATGCGAGAGCTTCGATGAGACAACCTTTCTTTGGTTTTAAAGGGAATGGTCGGTGCCTGAAACTCAGGGACCTTTGGGAGTCCTGTTTAGAGATAAGAGGTATGACCGCAGATTCATTTTCTTATTTTGCAGGCCCAGTTTCTTCCGCAAATTATGCCTGTGGCATTCCACGGTGTTCACGGATATGTTCATGATCTCTGCTATATCCTTATTCGATTTGCCGTCCCTCACGAGCGTTGCCACTTGAACTTCCTGCACCGTCATATGTGGGTACTGGGAGACCACCTGTCGAAGGAAGGGCGCTACTATGTTGTGAAGATTTGCTTCCACGATTTCCAAATAGCTCATCTGGGAATCATTCAGGCGCATTCCTTTCAACTTGCGAACATAAGGGAGAACCAATTGATTGACATTGGCGACGATCCTCTCTTCCAGCTCTCGTTGATCTCCTTCCTGCTGTCTCAACAAGACTCTCAGGGCCGTATTTGTTTCTGCCAGCTGGCGGGATTTTCGTCCCACCTCTGCCTCCTGCTTCGTCAACTCCTGCTCGGCACGCTTGTGTTTCGTTATGTTAAGCGTAATGAAGACGACACCCTGGATTGCCCCGGTGTTGTCCCTCACCGGATTTGATCTCTCAACGAACACCCGACCGTCGTCCAGCCTGGCTTCTTTTTCCTTCATCTCACCGTCCTCAAGCGCCTCTTGAGGGGTGCAGCCGGAAGAACACGGCTCCGTTCGCCCGCGGATGATTTTGTAGCAGTAACCTTTTGATGCAGTCCGGTCCCCCCCGGTCAACTCGCTTCCATCGCTGTTGTCCCACAGGATTCGGAGTTCCGGATCCAGGTAACGAACAGTTACAAGACCGTTCAGACCCTGAAGGATTGCCGCCTTCTCGGACTCAGACCTGCGGAGGGCCTCGGTCAGATCCCTGTTCCTCTCCTTGAGCCGGTCTTGGATTCCAGACCTTTTTCCTGCCAGGTTCCTCATTCTCCCCTCCTGATGACCTAAAGCTACTATAAAATACCTATTTTATCTAATCATTTTATCGACCTTGAGCATCTTCCCGATCTGTAGGAGACTGATGGTGCATGGGATCCAGATTTCTCTGCGAGTAGATCGGAGGACGGTCACGGATCAGAATCGAGTGGTCAAGACAATATGCAACGTGTGCTCCATTCGTTGCGGGATAGATGTCTATGTGGAGAATGGGAGAATCACCAAGGTGACGGGGATGCAGGAAAGCCCCTTTAATATGCTATGCGTAAAGGCGCGAGGCATTCCCGAATTGGCGCATTCAAAGGAGCGGCTGACAAGACCGCTGCGAAAGTTCAATGGGGTGTTCAAAGAAGTCTCTTGGGATGAAGCCTTGGGATTTGCGGCCGATAAACTCGCCGGAATCAAGCAAAAATACGGAGCCAAGTCTCTTTTGGTCCATTTGGGCGTACCTTTCATTTACTCGCAGACGGAATACATGGCCCGGAGATTCTGCGACCTGTTTGGAACCCCTAATTATACTTCCGGAGCCTCCTTCTGTTTCCTGGCAAGGGTAATCGGCCAAAATTTGACTTGCGGCTCCTATTTAAATGCCCACTATCCCGGTGCTCCCAAGTGCATGGTCATCTGGGGACAGAATCCCACCGAATCCCGCCTGCTGCAGGCAGATTTTATTCACGCCCTTCTCGGCAGGGGATCTAAACTGATCGTCATTGATCCGAAAGTCACCCCCCTTGCGAAAAAGGCCGACATCCATGCGCAAATCAGACCGGGAACCGATTGTGCCCTGGCACTTGGGATGTTGAATGTCATTATCGAAGAGGGGTTATACGACAAGCAATTCGTGGAGAACTGGACCGTAGGCTTTCCGGGACTCACAAAGCACGTAAGAGACTTCCCCCTGGAAAAGACGGAGTCCATTACGTGGATCAAGGCGGAAACGATCCGAGAAATGGCCAGGATGTATGCAACCAGCAGCCCAGCAGCTATTTCACCGGGAATATCACTGGATCACTGTACAAATGGAATACAGTCCATAAGAGCGATTACCACGCTCATTGCAATTACCGGTAATATCGACGTGCCTGGCGGAAACGTCTATGGGCCCGGGTTCAGGATGACAAGTCTCAGGGTCCATGGAAAACCTGTGGACGGACCTCCGATAGGCACAGAATACCCGATCTTCACCAAGTACACCCAGGAACAATCGGTGGTTCCGGCCATCGAGCAATTGTGCACCGGAAACCCTTATCCCATAAAGGCTCTGCTTATCAACGGATGCAATCCTGCACTAACCTGGCCCAATTCCACGAAATTTACACGTTGCAGCAAGAACCTCGACATTATGGTAGTTATGGACATATTCATGACCGATACGGCCAAAATGGCCGATCTGGTTCTACCAGGCACCACCTTTCTTGAAACCGAAAACATCAGAATATACCCGAACGACATGAGCAGAGGCGGTCTCCCCCTGATTGCAAAAAGCAATCGAGTCATCGATCCGGTCGGAAACTCGATTGAGGACTGGAAAATTTGGGCGAAATTAGGCATCAACATGGGATACGGTGAATACTTTCCATGGAAGAATAACGAAGAACTCTTTGAATTCCTTCTTGTAGGAACAAATATCTCGCTCGACCAACTCAAAAACAATCCTGGGGGAATCTATTACGGAAGTCGGAGCTATCAAAAATACGTTGCCGAAGGCTTTAACACCCCCTCGCAAAAGGTGGAGATCTATTCCAAAACGCTGGAGGATCACAACTATGATCCTCTTCCGACTTTCCACGAACCCACGGAGAGCCCTGTCAGCCGCAAAGATCTTGCCGACAAATACCCCTACATGTTCGTCTCAGGACCGAGGACGATTGTCTACAACCACTCACAGGGCCGAAATTTGTCCGTCATGAGAAAAATTCTGCCGGAGCCTCTGCTGGAGATCAACCCCGAGACAGCATCCGCGTTGGAAATCAAAGATGGCGACTATGTAAAGGTGGAGTCATTGCGCGGAAGCGTGAACGTAAAAGCCAGACTCACCAAAGATGTACTCACGGCAACAGTGTTCATGCAGCATGGGTGGAGAGAGGCGAATGCCAATCTGCTTACGAACGATGAAGAGCGGGACCCGATATCGGGGTACCCGGGATTTCGATCCGTGATGTGTCGCCTGAGCAAGGTGACTGAAGTCTAGATACTTCCCGCCCCTGTTCTGAAAACGGCTGTTTCCGGCCTTTTCGATAAACATTTACAGCGACCCATGTTTGACGAGTTCGTAAAAAGTCGAAAATGCCCTTGTTCCGTCATCCCGGTGAAACCGGTATCCGGTGATTTCAAGACCTTCTGGATGCCCCCGCGTCGGGGTGCGGGCAGGCATGACGACTTCAGGACTTTTTACAGAATTGTCCGTGTTTGAAAGAGACAGGAAATGGTCAATGTGCAACCAACAACCAAGGAGGGAATTATGAGTAAGAAGATCTTTCTGACGGGGATAGGTTTATGCCTTGTGAGTATGCTGATGGCTCTGTTCGGCGCGGTCGCCCCGAGTGAAACGAACGCAGCGGACACGATCGTGATCAAGGCTGTGACCGCTTTGCCCAAAACCCATCCGGACATCTTCACGAGTGTTCCCAAGTTCATTGATATGGTGCACAAGAGATCAGGGGGGAAGATCAAGATTGACTGGCTGGGAGGTCCGGAAGTCATTGGTTCTTTTGAACAGACCGACGCCTTGAAAAGCGGCGTCATCCATATGCAGCTTTACACCCCCCTTGCCTATATGGCGCCAAGAGTGCCGGAAACCGAGGCGAGCTCTCTTACGCAGTTCGCTCCCTGGGAGGAGAGAAAAACCGGTGTTTTTGAACTCTGGGACGAGATCTTTCAGAAGAAGTTGAATGCGAAATACCTAGGAAGACTGGCGGGGATTCTGCCATACTACCTCTACTCCACTGTCAAGATCGAGAAGCTGGAGGACTTCAAAGGCAAGATCTTTCGTACCCACCCGCTGTATGTGCCTTTGTACACGGCACTGGGTGCAAAGCCTGTGACGATTCCCCCCGCCGATCTGTACACTGCGCTCGAGCGGGGCACTGTCCAGGGCACGTTCTGGCCCCAGGCAGGGATCACAGGGTTCGGGCTCGAAGAGGTCGTCAAGTATGAGATCGGTCCCGGCATCTGGCAGATGCAGCCGGGGACCCTCATGAATCTGGACATGTGGAAAAAGCTTCCCAAAGAGATGCAGGATGTGATCAATGAGTGCATGCAGGAGGCTGAGTACATTGCCGTAGCAGCCAGAATCTGGGAAGCGAACCTGGATTGGGAGTACAAAATGAAACCGAAAGGGGTGAAAAGGATCATCCTTCCGGCTGAAGAGGCGGAAAAGTATGTTGCGCTCGCCTATTCCGCCAACTGGGAGGAAATTCTGAAGCGCTGCCCCGAATACGGCCCCAAACTGAAGAAGCTTTTCCTGCGGGATAAAAGATAGGGCACTCGTGTGATTCGCTGCCGGCCCCTTGAGGCCGGATGACGGAGAACAGGAACACACCAATGTCAAATCCTGACGTGAGCAACAAGATTCCACGACGAGCGGTGCCGGTGCTGGATCGAATCATCGATCTGTTCGCCGGCGCCGCCGGTGTTCTTCTGGTGCTGATCATGTTTCTCGTCTCCTACCTGGTGATGATGAGGTATTTCCTGGGGAGGCCGCCGGGGTGGGTAGTCGAAATCTGCCAGTACATGATCTTCGTTCTTACCTTTCTTGGCGCCCCCTGGCTCCTCAGGAAACGAGGCCACGTCGCAGTCGATATCGTGCTTTCCTGTCTGAATCAGAAGGCAAATCAAGTGATCGCCATGTTCACATCCTTAGTGGGCATGATGATCTCCTTTTTTCTGGCATGGTATTCCGGAAGAAGCACTTGGCAGCATTTTGTGGAGGGCATCCCCGTCATAGAAATTTTGCGGATTCCGAAGGCGCTGCTACTGGCATTCATCCCGGTGAGCTTTCTCCTGCTCGGCTTTGAGTTTCTCCGGCAGGCCAACGACCACCGACGGGGTTTTAGGGAAACAGCCGCCGAATCATCAGAAAACCGTAATCATAAGGCGGGAGGAGAATAGCGTGGATTTTCTGCTTCCCCTCGCGCTGCTCTTACTGGGACTGCTGTTCATCCTGGCAACAGGTCTGCCGGTGGCGTTTTCCTTTATGCTGATCAACATATTCGGCGCCTATTTCCTGTGGGGCGGCACAACCGGTTTCTACCAGCTCGTCCTGAGCATTTTTGCATCGATCAACATGTATCCCCTGGTTTGTGTTGCGATGTTCGTCCTGATGGGGGAGGTGCTGTTTCAATCAGGGACTTTTCCGAGAGCGATCGAGATTCTGGATAAATGGATGGGACGTCTCCCGGGAAGGCTGGCGATAGTAGCCATTGCCGGGGCTACACTGTTTTCCACCTTGAGCGGCTCCAGCCTGGGGACAGCGGCCATGCTGGGCTCGGCATTGGTGCCCGAGATGGAGAGGCGAGGGTACAAGAAGGAAATCTCCATAGGCGCCTGTATGAGCGGCGGACTCGCAATGATCATCCCTCCAAGTGCCCTTGCGGTGATCCTGGCCACCCTGGCGCGGCTGTCGGTTGGAAAGGTCCTGATGGCCGGTGTGATTCCGGGCCTGCTTATGGCGATTTTGTACTCAGGCTATATCATCGGAAGGTGCGCACTCCAACCCTCCATGGCTCCAGCCTATACGCCGGTGAGCATCCCCTTGTCCCAGAAAATCATGGATACCGTTCGTTACGTCCTGCCTTTTGGGACCATCATCCTCCTTGTCATCGGGTTCGTGGTAATGGGTCTTTGCGATCCGACCGAGGCCTCGGCTGTTGCAGCTTTGGCCGCATTCGTTCTGGCGGCGATTTACGGCAAGCTGAACTGGAAGATTACAAAAAGCGCTGTGACCAACTCTCTTCGCATCTGCGTCATGATGTTCTTCATCTTGACCGCCTCCACAGCGTACAGCCAGATTCTCGCTTTTACCGGCGCAACCAGAGGGCTGACGGAATTTGTGGTTGGGCTCCAAATGCCTCCTCTTTTGGTCATCATCGTGATGCAGTTTCTTCTGCTGGTGCTCGGCTGCTTCATGGAGCAGGTTTCCATCATGATGATCACCTTTCCCATCTTTTTCCCTTTGGTTCAGGTGTTAGGCTACGACCCGATCTGGTTTGCAGTGATGTGTCTGATCAATATGGAAGTCGGCCTGAAGACGCCGCCTTTCGGCCTCATGTTGTTTGTAATGAAAGGCGTGGCTCCGTCTGATACCACCATGGGACAAATCTGTCGTGCGTCTTTCCCTTTTGTACTGGCTGACGTTCTGGCCGTCACCTTGATTCTGCTATTTCCCACACTGGGGACTTGGTTACCCGGCCTTGTCAAGTGATCTTATCTGCAGGGTTTGGATGTTTTTGAATCGAGCAGCAAAATGTGCCGAACCTCTTTTCTGTTGATCCAGCCGACCGACCCGTCGAGCGGGCTCTTGACCTGGTAATCATCCGCACCGGTCTTCAGTATCTGTGCGCGGCAGCCCGGGATGAGTTTCCCTACCACCTTTCCCTTCTTTTTGCCGGTCTCCCTGTCAAAGAGGTTGATTTTGTAATTTCCCACCACCCACCTTGCCGGTTTTCCCAGTTCTTTTGACAACTGCTTTGCGGAACGCGTTTCAATGAATTCCTTACAATCCGTTTCCGATGCAAAAGTTATCGGCGGCAGCGAAAACAACAAAAAGGAAAGATATGCAAATAAAAATGTCAACGGCTTAACTTCGCTTCTCATGGGGTTTTCCATGCTCCTTCCAGCGCGGCGAGACTTGCGACAGGTCCTCCGGCCGTTTTTTCCACGTCCCTGTTGCTCATCCCTGATTCATGACTGTTCAGCCGCTCTCGCAGTCTAAGAGTTCTGGTCTTTCGCGTCAAGGAATGCGGCCCATGAATCTGCTGCTGTTGGCAAGGGTGCTCGACAAGTGGTACTAATAAGAGGTCATGAAGAAGAAACATGGAATGCTGAACACGGGATCTCGAAAAACATCGGGTATCGAAAAGAGATCGACTGAAGCGAAGGACGGAAAGGAGGAATTCCGCGAGCCGGGCTTCTGGGAAACCGTGAAGGAGGCGCTTTTCGGAGTGCGGAGACCCCTCGACTGCATCCAGGTGGAAGTCACCTCGCGCTGCCCCGGCCACTGCATCTACTGCCCCCACACCACCCTGCGGGACCGATGGCGCTCGCGCGATATGGATATCTCCACCTTCTCGCGCCTCTGGCCCCTGATGCGGCGATCGGCCCGGGTGCATCTTCAAGGCTGGGGCGAGCCCCTGCTCAATCCGGCCTTTTTCGAGATGGCCGGACTTGCCCGGAAAGCCGGATGCCAGGTCTCCACTACCACGTGCGGGCTCTGCATGGATGAGACGATCGCCCAACGAATCATCGACAGTGGAATCGACATCGTGGCCTTCTCGCTCGCCGGAGCCGATGCAGAGAGCAACCGTTCGCGGCTCGGCGTCGATTTCGGCCGGGTCTGCGAGGCGGTTTCAACGCTGCAGGGTGTGCGGCAGAAGCATATGGCCGTGCACCTGGAAATCCACTTCGCCTATCTCATGCTGGCCTCCAACATGGAGGCGGTGCGCGGCCTGCCGGCGCTGATGAAGCGGCTGGGTGTGCACGCTTCGATCATTTCCACCCTGGACTACATCGCCGGGCCCGGCCTTGAGGCCGAAGCGGTCAGGCCTGTGGAGACCGGGAAGATTGAACGGGCCGAGGCCATTCTCAGTGAGACTTCCGCAGAGGCGGGGAGGATGGGCCTGGGCTTCCACTACGAGCTGCCGGACTCCTCCGCCCACGGCACGAGCTGCCGGGAGAACATCGGCCGCACTCTCTTTGTCTCGGCCGATGGTTCGATATCGCCGTGCGTCTATGTGAATGTGCCCGCAGAGGTCGCAGATCCCCGTCGCCGAGTGTTCGGCAACGTGCTTGAACAGGATCCCCTGGCAATCTGGGAAAGCGACGAGTATCGGCAGTTTCGCGAGAGCCTTGCTTCCGGCCGCCCTGACCGGGCCTGCCAAAGCTGCCCCAAGCGGTTCATGTGAGCCGGTTCACTGAAGGTTGTGCTTCTCGGCCCAATCCAGAACGTGCACCGGGGTAGGAAGCGTCTCCACTCCGGCGGCGGCCATGGCCTTCACCTTTTCCTCCACGGTTCCGGCCGTGCCCCGAATGATTGCCCCGGCATGGCCCATGCGCTTTCCCCGGGGAGAGAATTTCCCTGCGATGTAGGCGGCCACCGGCTTCTTCATCTTCTCCGCAATGTACTGCGCGGCCTGCTCCTCCTGCTCCCCTCCAACCTCGCCGACGATGATGACCCCTTCGGTTTCATCGTCCTCCTCAAAGAGTTTCAGGATCTCCGTCAGGTTCATGAGGATCACGGGGTCTGCGCCCATCCCCACCACGGCACTCTGACCGATTCTCCTCTCGGAAAGGATGCCGGCGAATTCATAACTGAGCGTGCCACTGCGAGAGATGATGCCGACCTTGCCGGGGGCAAACAGCGATGCCGGCATAATCCCCATCTTCCCCTTGCCTGGAACCAGAATGCCGGGGGTGGTGGGGCCGAGGGCATAGACCCCCTTTTTCATGGCATAGGATCTCATCCTGACGACATCATGAACAGGCACATGCTCGGGCACTACAACGATGAAACGAACGCCCGCATCCACAGTCTCATAAAACGCATCCAGGACAAAAGGGGCCGGCACGAAGAACACCGAGGCGTTGGCGCCGGTCTCCTTTACCGCCTGCTCCACACTATCGAATACCGGGACCCCTTCGACGGAGGCGCCACCCTTCCCGGGGGTCACTCCTCCTACAACAGGGGTTCCGTACTCCAGCATCCATCGGGTCTGAACCGCCCCTATTTTCCCTGTGATTCCCTGAACAATAACCCGCGTCTTGTCATCCAGCAAAATGCCCATGATCCGACCTCATCTCGTTATTTTTAAATGACAGAAACTCAGCAATGGAAGTCCATGATTTCCCGGTTTTGGTCATTTGGGTTTTTGTCATTTGAAATTGGTTTGGACTTCGTGCTTCGGATTTCGGATTTATTCCACATTTTCGTCCAGCAGGCCGCAAAGCCTTTGCACGGCTGCTTCCGTGGCGGTCTCGGTTACCACATGCACCCCTCCGGATCGGAGGATCTCCCAGGTTTCTTCCTGTCGATTCCCGAGAGCCTTTGCGACGATCGGCAGCTTGACATTGTGCTCCCTGACATAGCGGACAACTCCGCGGGCACCCTCTTGAATCGGGTTTATGCCCCCATACACGTTGATGAAGAGCGCCCTCAGGTCCGGCTTCATCATCACCAGTTCCATGCATTGATAGAGCAGCTTCTCCGTAATGCCCCCTCCGGTCTCCAGGAAATTGGCGGGCCGGAGCCTCTCGCCGATGATATCCATGGTGGCCATGCCCAGGCCGGCCCCTGAGGATATGAGTCCGATGTCACCGTCGAGATCCACATAAGTGACCCCGATCTCCCTTCCTTTCCGCTCGATGGGATTCTCGAAACGGTCGAGGTATTCCGGAAGCGGATGGGCAATGCGGTGCAGGGCCGAGTTGTCGACCTCCATGCGGGCATCGACCGCCAGGACCCCTCCGTTGGGGAGGACCAGCAGGGGGTTGATTTCTGCAATGAGCGCCTCCCAACGAGTGAATACGTTGAAGAGGCGAACAAGCACATCGGAGCAGGAGATGAGCACGCGCTGGGAAAAGCCCAGGCCCTGAAGCAGAGATCGCGCCTGGTAGGCATGAAAGCCGAAGTCGGGGTTTACATGCGTGCGCGCAACCTTGTCAGGCCTTTCCCTGGCGGTTTCTTCAATCTGAACCCCTCCCTCGGTGCTCGCGATCACCACCGGCTTTCCCGAAGAGCCGTCGATGGCAATCCCCACGTAGAGCTCCTTTGAGGCGTTCACCTTTTCGCTGACCAGAATCTTGCGAACAGGCAGGGACCTTATCTCCAGATTGAAAAGCGTTCTTGCCAGTTCCTCGACTTCCTCGGGGGAGGCAGCCGCTTTTATCCCGCCTGCAAGTCCCCGCCCTCCGACAAGGACCTGTGATTTCAACATGACCGGGTACCCGATCCTGCCGGCCAGATCGACCGCTTCCTCGGGACCATGAACAACGCCCCGCCGGGGAACCGGGATTCCCACGCTCTCGAAAATATCCGCCGCTTCGTGTTCGTATAACCGCATGGCCGAAGACCTCTCTTGAAGGGATGCAGGGCTTCCGGACCGGAAGCACTTCGCCCCCTCTTAACAAAAAAACTTGACGGATGCCACAAAATTTAATTAAAAATGCAATTAAATATTCAATCAGGGGGCAATTCATGGCGGGAGAAAAAAGGGGTTATGACCCGGCCATGCAGTCGGACAGCAGCCAAAAGGCATACACCGGACTCAGGCGGATGCTCTATCAGAAGGAGCTCACCCCCGGGCAAAAGATTGCCTACCGTGAACTGGCCGAGCGGCTGGAGATGAGTCCGACCCCCATTATTCAGGCGCTGAAATGGCTGGAGATCCAGGGTTTTGTTCGCCATGAACCCAACCGCGGCTACAGCGTGGCGCCGTCGAGCATCGAGGAGGTGGAGGAGATCTACGAGCTTCGGCAACTCCTGGAGCCGTCGCTCCTGCCGGCTGCCATCGAACGGCTGGACCGCAAAGGTGAGGAGTTGCTCAAACGGGCCCTGGAGGCACACCTCTCGGCAGTCCGGGAAGTCTACCTGAAGGAGCGGCTCTTCAAGAACACGGAATTCCACCTGGTCCTCGCCACACTCTCCGGAAAGGAGACGCAGCTCCGCATCCTTCGAAACATCTTCGATCTCCTGTTTCTGAAGTACGGGGGAAACTACCTCACCCTTTCCTCTCTGGAGGCTGTGGACAGGGAGCACCAGGAGATCTTCGAGCTCGTGGTGGCCCGGGACCTCAGAGGGGCAAGAAAGGTGCTCTCAGAACACATCCAGAATGTGAAGAAGCAGGTGCTCGGGAGTCTCAGGCAGATCCTGAAGGAACAGGAAGCGCTGGGGTTCTGAATCGGAATGATGGAATGTTGGAATAGTGGAAGGATGGACATGACGCAGCGTTCCATGGATTGTGTGGGACGTGTGATTTGCACTTCGATTTAGACGGATTTTGAACCAAGGAGGAACAAAAAGAATGGGTTTAAAGACAAGGGAAGAGTACATCGAGTCATTGCGGAAGATGAAACCTGAGGTGTACATGTTCGGCGAGCGCGTCACCGACATCGTAGATAATCCGCGTCTGAGGGCGGGGATCGAGGCTACAGCAGCCACCTATGAGCTGGCCTCCGTACCGGAATGCAGGGACCTCATTGTCACCAGGAGCCCTCTCATCAATGAACCGGTCAATCGTTTCACTCTTCCCCCTTCCTCCATCGAGGATCTGGTGGCAAGGGTCAAGGTCAACAGAAAACTCGGCAACTGGGTGGGAACCTGCCACCAGCGGTGCACGGGTCTCGACTGCCTTTCCACGCTCTCGATCGTCACCTATGACATCGACAAAAAATACGGCACCGGGTACAACAAGCGCTTTCTGGAGTTTCTCAAGAATGTCCAGAAGAACGACCTGGCGGCAAATGCCGCTGTGACGGACGTCAAAGGGGACAGGTCCCTGGGCCCGAAGCAGCAGGCCGACCCGGACATGTATTTGCATGTCGTGGAGCGCCGGTCCGACGGGATTGTGGTTCGAGGGGCAAAGGCGCACCAGACAGGCTCCCTCTCCTCCCATGAGATCATCGCTCTCCCCACTCGAGCCCTCCGAAAAGGGGATGAGGATTACGCCGTGGCATTTGCCATCCCACAGGATGCGCCGGGGCTGGTTCACGTGGTCGGGCGCTCCAGCCTGGATTCGCGTGAGTTGGACGGCTGCGATGTGGGCAACACGCTCTATTCCAAGTACTGCCCCACCGTCATCTTCAACAACGTGTTCGTCCCGTGGGAAAGGGTGTTCATGTGCGGGGAGGTCGAGTTTGCCGTGGACATGGTCGTGAAGTTTTCCTCTTTTCACCGCCAGAGCCACGGCGGGTGCAAGTCCGGGAAGATCGACTGCATGATCGGGGCCGCCCTCACATTAATGGATTACAACGGCACTTCCAAGGCGGGGCACCATAAGCAGAAAGTCATCGATATGATCCATAGGGCGGAGACCCTTTACGGCTGCTGCCTGGCAGCATCCTATGAGGGACAGAAAGAACCCTCGGGCACCTACTTCATCGACACGGTCCTCGCAAATGCTTCGAAGATCCACGAGGGGAAAGAAATGGCAGAGGCAATCCGGCTCATGGTGGATGTGAGCGGGGGCTTTGTTGCCGACCTGCCCTCGGAACGGGACCTCGAGCATCCGGAGATCGGCCCCATGCTCAAGAAGTACCTCAAGGGTGTTGACGGGGTACCGGTGGAAAACAGGATCAAGATGTTCCGCCTGGTGGAGAAGATGGCCATGGAAAGCGCGGACACGATTTCCGACATCCATGGGGGCGGCTCCCCGGAGGCGCACCGGGTCACGATACTTCGTGAAACGGACATTGAGAGCAAAAAGAAGGCCGCCAAAAGACTGGCCGGGATCAAAGCTTGAGAGCATGGCGCTAGGAGCATAACCTAACCTCATGGTGCATAAGCACCAAGGGCAGTGACCTTGTAGGAGTTGCGCAGGCCGCATGGATTATTGGAAGAACTTGTTGGTAATTCTTGCTGGGAAGTGCGGACCTCGATCTCACTGCGGATGAATTCCTGTAGGATGGGTAGAGCGAAGCGAAACCCATCGGTTTTGATTTTTGTGGCCTGTCCAATGCCCGAATTGATGGGTTTCGCTTCGCTCTACCCATCCTTCTATGGGGTCACCTGTCAAATCATTTCTGACGTCTTTTTGTATTTTCCATCTTTTGGACAA